>Ga0208482_1000147_pt1 | contig 23389 bp, 27 predicted proteins | sample LakMenEpi26Sep10_FD_150737 | JGI IMG/M metagenome (GOLD analysis project Ga0208482, IMG submission 150737) | Freshwater microbial communities from Lake Mendota, WI - 26SEP2010 deep hole epilimnion (SPAdes) | ecosystem: Environmental > Aquatic > Freshwater > Lake > Epilimnion/Euphotic zone ... | reverse complement strand
TTGAAATTTAAACCAAGCGTAAACCAATACTATACACATTACTAACCCAACCGAGTAATTTGCAAACCACCAAACTCCAAACTGGGTTAAAAACATGTATATCATTCCAGATATATAACCACAAATTGACATTAATATCAATGCCAAAGATACATCTTTAGAAGATTTATTCTTAAAAATCTTTAAAATCTGTGGTATATAACAAAACATAAAACTAATTGTCATTATTAATCCAAATATTTCTGCAACAATATTCATAACTAATGATATAGATATTTTTTAAATATAAAAAAATTTTTAAAAAAAGATGTCCATAAAAAATCAAACGTGTAAATATTTATAACAAGTTATATAAAAATAACATGTTCTTTAAAATTTTGAAACGGCCTTTCGGGGTGAATTCGGTGGAACCCTTTGCCGCTAACGCGGCAAAGACAATACCGAGCCAAGTTTCACAGGAATGTGAAAAAGGTGTAACGACTAGGAAGCGAGTCCAGAACGGACAGTAATCTTCCCAAGAGCGCCCTGATTTACGCGAAAGCGTAAACATGATATAGTCTGAACTCTACGGTGACGTAGAGATGTATGGGGTAAACTCCTATACGATAACAGAATTGCTTTCCCTTTATCTCTGGATAAAAAAAATTAGACTTACCCCATCGCCGCATGGGCACAGTATACCTAATACTGCGATATTGGTAAGTCTAATGGATGACTTACTAGTTTCGGGCCAAAATCCTTGGAAATTCTGTGTGGAAACGGATCCCTTCAAGGTCTGATACTGATAACTAGAAAGAGGCTGAATGAATAATAGCGACTTAATAAGACTTGGATTACCTGCTAATAATAGAGATCTAATAAACGAATTCCAACAGAAAGTTGAAAAAACCACTCCACTTTCTATTGATACTTCTGTAAAAGATTCTCAAAATTACGACACCCAGACTTTAAAAAATATAAATGTAGGTACTTTAAGACACCCCATTGATCTTTTGACTGTTCATACTCAAGGAACAGATACTTATTATCCATTAACTGGGGGTCCCGCTTACCATTTCTCAAAACAAGATTATACAATCCAATTAAATGGTAATATAGACACTTATCAATCTTCTTATGGACAAGTTGACCTTGAAAATCCATATGATCCTATTAGTTTTTCATTCAATCGTTTATATTCTTCGCCACTTCGTATTGTAAATAGTGGCAAATTAACAGGTGTTGGTGGCCAAGTAACTGGTTATTTATCTTCAAGAAAAATTCAAGGGGATAAAGAAACTTTTTATGAAATAACAAGTGGCTCTATATTAGGAAATGCAACATATAAAGGATTTTTCAAAAAATCTTACACAAGACAAAGTAAATTTAAAACTTTATTGGTTGCCAGTGGCACCAATGTTTCTAATTTATTAACTTTTGCAACTGGAGATGGAACCGTTAGATCATTTCCAGCTAACAGCAATTGGAAATTTATTCCGTATCCACAAACATATAATACTAATCAGTATAAAGAATATGAACATGATGTTATTATCGTTCCTAGAATAGAAAATAATTCTAATTTAGCCAGTGGGTTTATGGGAACTCTCGTAATTAGTACCGGATATGATAAAAATATAGTGTATGTAAGCCCACATAGTTTAAAAACATTTTCAGGGTTCTCTTTTGTTTCCGGTGCTTTACAAACAATAGGAACGGGAGAAAAAAGAAGTATATTTTTACACAGTGGTAATTTTATAGCGCCAGATAGTATGGATCACATATTTACTGGCCTTGATAGCGTAAGTATTTTTGCATCTGGAGCCCAAATGGATTCATTTACTTATTATAATTCAGAACATGCCAGATTAAAACAAACCACGCCTTTAAAAGATACGGCTTTTTATAAATTATACGAAAAAATTTATAAACTAAATAGTTTCAATACTGGTACATGGAATGGGGTTATTCCGCAAGGAACGCCATTCTCAATTGAAATTGTTAGAGGCGCCTCTTCTGTTTACGGATCTACAGATATTAATTTTGATATCTATGTTAAAGACTATTTTGTGGCAGAAAATACTTATGGATCTGGTCTTTATACAAATATTGTAACTTCAGAAAGTAGTGAACTAGGAACTCATGGAACATTTTATGGTACGGCATTAGAATTTAGTAATAAGTCCGCAAATACAGCTAGGTATATTACATCAACCGAATCGTTTAAAAAATCTCGCTCTAAATTAATCGGATGCTTATGGGATAGAGGATTTACGAAAACAAATGCTAAAGTTAGAAACGTTGTCAAATTATTTAATAGCGGTGTTTGGCCAAATAGACTATATTGCGAGAAATTAGAAGATGGAACAACTGTAGTTTGCGAAAGTGGTATTTTAACATCCGCTGGTATTAGAAAGTCTGACGGAAGTTTACTTAGAAACCAAAATCCATATAGTGTTAGTGGTGGATTTAAATTTACAAGAAGTTTTGATTCATTACAATCGATTCCTTCTGGAACCCCTAACGGCGTATATTATATACGGGATATAGATAAACAACTACCCATTGTATCCTAATTTATGATTTATAATTTATTAAAACCAAGCGATCCAGTACCCTCAACTAGAGGCTTTACAAAGCATCTTACTGTTTGGGATAATCCAATAGGCAATAGACCAGTATCTTTTGAAATGCTCCGTGACATGTCACCATCTTGGCAAAGTAGAGCGTTAGATCAAAAAGCAAATGTTGATTGGATGTTTGTTTCATCATATGATACGGACATGGAGCCAAAAGGCTGGCAAAGAACAGCTAAAGTAACCACTTGGGTACAAGCTGATCCAAAAACTTTATGCCCGCCTTCGCGTGTGGGAAATATACGGCCAATTACAACACTTTTACCTGGTCAAATAAAATGGAATATTTATAAAGATACGGATACAATAGTTCTTCTAAGAGCTTGGTTGACACTTACCCCAGCAAAACCAGGTGGTTTGGCAGGAATTGAACTTTGGACACGAAAAGGAATGAGTATAAATACAGCTAAAACTTGGAGACAAAATGGGCTCCGTCTCGGTAGTCGAATTCCAGCTAAGTACGAAATATATCCAACTTTTGAGCCAAATACTTGCTGGAAAACATTTAGCAATACAACGTATATTGCTCCTCAGCCATCATATAATAATGTAATAGAATTCTGCAACGTTTGTATTCCAAAAAATTGCTCGTATCCCAATCCAGAGCGCCGTATTTGGGGTGAACAATGTTGCTCAAACTCTTGCGCGGTATAAAAATTTATATAATTATATCGTTTTTCATGTGTAAATAAACATATTTAATATGACAAACGAAACAACAAATATATGGGCGGGCTGCGTTGGTAAAAAGGGAGAGTGCCCTTGTATAAATTTTACATGGAAAAAACCTAATAGACGCATAATTTATACAGAAGAAAACCTTACTGAAGAGTTTTCTTCGGATTATAATGCAAAATCTTTAGTTACAATTTTAAATACCATTCAATATACAAAAAATGGAAGAGAGTCGTGTATTACTTTCCCAACAGGCCCTCGCTGTATTCCATTTAATAATTGTGCACAGCGGCCCGACGGTATGACAATTTGTAATACCCTATATAATCCGTCAGTGGGGAGTCTTCCAAAATTAAGAATTTATTATATTCTTGAATATTATGAATTTAAATATAAAAAATGTACCTTATCTCCAAGGCGTTGTGTTTGCAAACCGCATTACAGAGATCATTACTGTATGTCATATTCAACGTTTACACATAGCCCAAATGGGAGAACGTTTAAAGAATTCGCTGAACGGGTAGCTAAAGATAAAAATAATGGTAGATTTCAATTAGGCGTCCGCATTTCTTTACAATACCCAAAAGTAAAGGGCCGCCCTACTTCTCCTGATTGCTATATAAAGTCAAAATATAGTGGAATAGTAATGGAAGACGACCCTATATCTCCACCTCCATATCCAGGCTACCCATGGATTGTACCACCAAGATCAAATTGTGACTTTATTACTAGTGCGGGGGATCAGCCGCCTAGACCAAGTTGCGGTGAATTAAATTATCATTTAGGAAGCTTCGCCTTTATAAAAGGCGCGCCTCCAGCAAATACACCGCCACTAATCCAATCGGTCCCAGTTAGAGTGCCTTTTTAATATATTTTTCTTACATTAAACTTCTTTTTAAACCATTCTACTAATTTTTTCTTTTCACTTTTTAAGTAAGCGAAACGATATTGCCCAAATAATTTTCTCATTCCCCACGCGTCCCATTCGCGTTTAGCCCAGTGCTCTACCCAATTTTCCGCCTTAAAAGATTTAATTGCGGAGTAATCATGGTCATTATGAAATTTTTTCCAAATGCCTTTTCGAATACAATAAATATGGCCCAACTCATGAAAAACAGCTTCAGCCAAACCTTTTCTTGTTTGTTTTTTATCTATATAAATAATTTCGTTTTCTACGTCTGCTTCGCCATCTAACTCTTTATTGAAACGTGTTCTGAAAACTACTTTTACATCATATTGCAAACAAATTTGGCGTAAAAAACGTATAGTTTTTTCTCTCGTCATAATATTATTTTAATTTTTTACATTAAAAATATCTATTTTATGTGTAATCATTATTAATGAATCCGTCTTTAATTAAAACAGAATATTTAGCAACCGGTCAACAAGCACCTTTTACTGGAAACTGGGTTAATACTGCTTTATGTAAAAATGGATTTATTGTTATTTATTCCAGCGGGAGTGCTGTAAATATTGATTTACAAGCAAAAACTGAATTATTTCAAAACCCCATTTTCTTAGAAAATGGTTCGGCGGAATTTATTCCTTTTTACAGCGAGACTGGAATAATTAATTATTCTAATCCAATATTTTTTGATTCTCCAATCGCTAATATCAGATTAGCAGCAATAAATGGGAATGCCCCCGTTTTTGCTTATATTACTTACCAAAATTAATCATCAAAGTCTTCTTCGCGTTGTTGGCGAGGCTTAAACCCAGACTTTCTTTTATTCAAATAAGCCATGTTTGGCTCAACTTTATATTCTGGGTTATCAGTATGCATTTGTGAATCTTCAACATTCCACATACCCATAAATGTCCACTTCATTTTTTTATCAAGCTTTTTCCAAAGCTCGCTACTTTTTAATACTTGCATAGATGGCCAATACATAAACTAATTATACTAAAATATTTTGAAAAGTCTAGACTTTTTTTTATTTTCACTTTCTATAAAAATATTAAAATAATCAAAAATTTCTTTATTCCAAACAAGTAAATAATGAAAAGCTTCTATTGCTGGCATCATTCCTATGTTCATAATATCTTCATTAATAATTCTCTCGTGCGGTTCAAAATTATCCATAAAATCATATAAGTAATCTAGAACTTTTTGTTTATCTTCAAATACAGCGGAATCGACCATAACTTCAGAAAACCATTGATTATCTATTTTCTTTTTAGATGATTTAAATACGCTAGTAAAAACTATATATTGTTTTGATTCTTTTAAAAAAACGCCAAAAATAATATAAAATAAATTTTTTGTTTTACGTTTATTATATTTTTTAGAAAGATCTGTGACTAGACGTTTAGGCACAGCGCCAAACATTACATCCAAATGTAACCCGCTTAATTGTTCAGTATTTAAAAGTTGTTGTAAATCCATTACTATTAATAATATGCTTAAAACAAATAATTTAAAAATTATTATTTTTTAAAAAAAACATGTCTCTACTTTTTAAGTGGTGTAATATATTATGTACCGAATAGGTGCAAACGATCTTTTAAAAATTTAAAATGGCTTTTCAGGGTGAATTCATGGGAACTCCTTCGGGACAATCATGAGCCAAGCCGCAGAAGTGCAAGAAGTATGCGGAAGGTGCAACGACTAATCGGTGAGCAGCACAAGCGATAAACCGGACACGAGCGCCCTGATTTACGAGAAATCGTAAACAAGATATAGTCTGAACTTTATGGAAACATAAAGAAATGTAGTTTAAAAAACTACATGATAACAATATTGGTGGCATTTAAAGACTGATTAAAGACGAGTTTCAAGAGAGAAATTCGTTGAGGATGTTCTTTTTAGCCTGCTAAACCAGAATGGATACACGACAATTACAACAATTAGGCTTGGCTGGTGCATACAGCGCCAGTACTTTAAATAATCCTATCGACAGAATACCAACTCGTCATAGGCTTTTAAAAAATTTATTTATCGATTATGAACCAATTGGCGATTTATTAAATGCTGAGCCAAGAATGGTGATGCGTGTTGAAGACGGTACGGTAGTGTTAAAAAATGTTTCTGCACAAATTTTTCGTTCGTGGAAAATGCCTACATCTGAAGAATCATATTACGTTTGTTCTTATAATATAAAACAAAAATTGTATAAAAATTTAAGTTTTGTACATATGCCTTTGATACTCAGAAGCGCTGAAGCTAATGACTTTTTTAGAGAATTTAAAACTTCAATTGAAGAATATGTTGAAAAACCATGGCCGAATAAATATAACGGTCTACCATTTGCAAGACTTTCATATCCAACTGGAAATGCTAATACAAATAACATATATATACAAAGTGCGGTTAGTGGCATTTTTTCTTCATCTTCTGGATCTAGGACAAGTGTAGTAAATTTTAATCCAGAAAATTTAACTGGTTTTATTGCGCAAAATTTTGTCACTGGAAGTGGCACTAATTTAGATGCATATACTAACCGTTTTACAAAAAGTGTAAAAAATAAAAACTATGTTGTCTGGTCTCCAAGATATACGAGTGGATTGGGTGCTCATTATTTTAGTAGTGGAAATTCTTCTACTAATTTTAGTGCTTATCATATTCCATATCCAACAACTTGCGACTCTCAAAGGTTTTATAGATATAATTTTCCAACCAAAATTACTACAAATAACAATTTTAATGGAAATTTCCAAGTAAATGGTTTATTAGTTATTTCTACCGGTGACGCTACGAATGGGAAACAAGCGATTTGTTATGTAAGCCCACATATAATTGAACCTCGTACGGTAAATACTGTAGAAAATTATTATAAAAAATATAATAAATCTTTTACGACTGGAAACGTAACATTTAAGGTTCCGTTTTATGAAAAAATTAAAAATGTATTCCAAGTTAACGCTCTTACTTTAACGAGTAAAGATGTTCCAAGTGGATATGGCCATGGATTATATGCTAAAGATTATACATATAATGCTAGCGTAGTAGATTTTAGTACAACATTATATACTGGTGGTCCATATACATATGTAACAAAAACCTTTACAGGAAGTACATACGCAGTTTGGGATGGTCAGCACCTTATTCAAAAAGAGCCATTAAAAAATACTCCTTTTTATAAATTTTATACAGGACTATTTACTTTTAGTAAATCAATCAATACTGGTACCTGGGATGGTATTATCCCTCCTGGTGTGTTTGTAAATGTAGAACTCCTCTCTACCACTTTAGAAGAAGATATTGGACTGAATGATGATTTGTATCTTGTTTATAGTGGAATAGGAAGTAGAGATTCTCTTGATCAAGTCATGGAAACAGGATTTAGAAGGTCTAATTTTGAAAATGTTTGTCCTTCATTAAAAATTAAGGAAGATAACAATCAAGAATTTGAATACACTGCTTACGAAACTGGACCAACAAAATATTTAGCGTTAATTAACTCAATACAATCTGCTAAACTTAATATGTTAAAGAGATATAATATATTAATAAAAAATGTACTACCAACTGGTTTTGTCCAAAGTTATCATTGGGGTAGATCACAAAATTTTATTTATGTTAAAAAAGCTCAAAAAGAACAACTTGGAGCACGAGGAACAATTTCTCCAGAATATTATTTAGTGTCAGGAGGTAATTAATATGGCTTTATGTTTATGTGAAACTCGTTATGGAAAATTTCGCGCGGTTAAAACATACAAATGGAAAGAATTAGAACAAGGTAATCCTTGGGATGGTGCTATTGCTAAATGGGAAACTTGGGCTGGCGCGCAATTAGCTAAATTTAGCGACGAGCCTTATACATTTGATAATAGTAGTAGTCAAGGGGTAAAATGTGAGCCGATTCAGTCCCAATTTACGCAAGTAAAAACTGATAACTGTTATTTATATAACATGAGCAGGGTGCGAGAGGAGGATGTAAACTTTGGTATCGAGCCAGAACCAAAAAAAACAGAACCAAAGAATGCGCAAACCCCAGAAGATGAGTTTGGACCCGAAACAGGTCCATATTATGCAGGCCAAGACCCCCCAGGAGATTATTGGGATCAGAGTCCGGCCTCTTGGGAGCCGACGCAGGTAGGGCCTAATTGCCCTTCAACTTGTCTTCAGCCTAATGGCGGAGACGTTATAGGGATGGAAGACGACCGTAATACCGGCGCCCCCGAAATTTGGAAAAGAGATCCTCAAGTCAAAGACCACTATGAAGAAGTAGAGGTAAAATTCTGGTTATCTTGGAAAAGACAAGAGAAAATTGGTTGGGACAGACAGTGTTGCAGGGGCTACGGTGTCCAAGGCTTATTTCCTTATGAAAACGGCTGGCAGGACGCTCCGGGCGGAGGCAAATTTTACGAACCGGATTGGAGTGGCGAGCCTGCTTTAAAAATAGAAGTCCCATTTGGTTTATTTTACCAAGAATATCATCAATTAATAAAAATGAGAAAACGCCACGCCTGTTTATAAGATCTAATAAAACTTGTCTCAAAAATATTAAATAGTTTAATGATTTTTTATGGGTAAATGCAATTGTCAAACAGAATATTTTAAAGATGTTTTATTATATAAATATAAATGGAAACTTAGTTCATCTGAAGTTTATACTCTAGATCGTGTTCTTAATGAATTTATAGCTTGGAAACAGGAAGTTCAATCTTATTGTGACTCATTATTTGAACAATGTAATCCATCATATGGGTCTGGATCTCCATTAAATGAATGGGAGATTACTTATGTTATTCAAGAGCCCATTCAACAATATCCTGATAATTTATTAGAACCGCCAGATGATTCTGGACTAGACGATTATGAGGATGAGGTTATTATCGGAGTTTCTAGCGCTCCAGCCCCTATTCAATTAAATAAAAAATGCCCTTCAGATTGTATTGAGACTGGCGGGGGAGATCTTATTCAAAAAATTCTTTTAAAACAGCTTGACCCAATAAATGGAGAATTAAAAGCCGAGGAAAGCATTCCAGTTACATTTAAATTTAAAGCAAGAATTTTTAAAAGATATAGAAATTGTATAGACGGTAGATCTTTTGATGAATTCTTTGAAAATAAAGACTTAACAATAGGCCCTATAGTGTTACGGTATGAGTTAATGGAATATAAGTGGGATTATTTATACAAATATCGCTATATACATTACTGCCCGTAAAATAAAAAATAGTGTAATATAAAAGATGGCACAATGTAACTGTGAAACATATTTTAATCGTTGGTATTATAAATACACTCATTTTTGGGAACCAGATAATGAGGCCAATAGAGACGTGATTGACGGAATAACACAGGATTTCAATCTCTGGGTTCGATTTGAAGAACTGCTATTAAGAGATAGAGAGTACGATAATTCTGAAACAGTAACGTATAGTTGTGCAAATAATAATAGTGGTGGCAACAATTGTTCATGTCTTTATATAAGAAAAAGATCGTATAGAGATTTGAACCCTTCATTAGATGGTCTAGATGCAAGCCCAGATGACCCTCCAGATGATTTTAACGGCCGTCTCGAACCTCCCTATAATATTAGGGGCACTTGTTCATGTACGGTTGTTGACACTGGAGCCTCATATACAGAGACTCCCGAAGCTGGTCAACAACCCGTTATAGAAACTTTAAAATCTGAATTTTTTGCAATTGTTCCAACTTACAAATTGACCGCGACGGAAATTACAGCACAAGGATGTCAAGGCAATGTTCCACGACATTTAGCTTATAATGAATTACCATTTCCGATTACAAGAGATCAACTTGGCCCAACATTTTTCTTAAAATATAAGTTAAAAAGACAACGTACTAAGTGGATAAGATCTTATACTAACCTACATACCTGTCCTTAAAATTATGGCAAAATGTAATTGTATAACAGAATATTATAAGCCAACCCTAGTAACAACTTTTACCTGGCAATACGACGATGCCTCTTTAGCAAACGCTAAATCAAATCTCGCTAAAGATTTTGAAACGTGGTTAGATGATTTATACAATAGTTATAAACCATATGACGATAGTAGAGAAATCGACTTAAATTCTCGCGGGTCTGGACCAAAAACATGCTGGTTAATTGATAAGGGCACTTATGAGATTAAAAGTGCCACTATGGAGCCACAAGACCCATTCGCATCAGATGATTTAAATTTACCCGATAACCCAGAAGATGAAGAAACTACAGGTGGCTTTACCTGTGCAGGTCCTGTTCAAGCACGTGATAAATGTCCTTCAGATTGTATTAATACTAATGGTGGTGCCCTTAATCCTTTTCCAGAGTTACTTGGTGGTGGTGGGCCCGAGGCAGGATACGATTGTAAGACATTAAAAGAAGAAATTATAAAGGAAAAACAAATTCCTCTTAAAATACAATTTAAAGCAGTTATCAATCCAATAATCGAGTTAGGTTGTAAAGATGCACCGGCAAATAGTCAATGGGCTTATAAAATAAATGATGGACCGCCTTTTGATGACACAACAGACCTTCCACCTGTTTCTGTTCGTATCGTATTAGTCAAAAAAGAACTTGAGTGTTGTGTGGCCTATGCTAAAAAACATACCTGTCCATAAAAAAATAATTAAAATAATTAATTATATAGGTGTCTATAATAAAATTTAGTGTAAATAGATTATATGCCAAATTTATTACCATTTAGAGATTATAGTGAGCATGAAGTTATAAACTTATTTGCTTGTAACGTTATCGCAAACAAGGGTACTCTTGTTGTCCCAGTAAGAAGTTGGAAAGATGACGGTGGAGGCGTAGATAATAGTATCGCCGGACCTGTAAAATTAGGACCTTCGGCCCCTGGAGCTATATATCCAAATACTGTTTCTCATAATTTTGAATTAGTCGGTAGTGTTACTACATATAATTCCAGTGTCCCTGGACCTATTGGCGTTTTATTAAAAGACGTTCGTGAATTTGATGAAAATGGTCGTAAATTAGTATTTGATCCACGCAAAGCGGCTGAAATGGATGTTATTATTAAAGATATACAAGCTGTACCTATTTTAACTAGAGGTCTTATTTTAGTTAATGATATTGATACTGGTGGCGGGGCTCCTGATGCTGGTGACGCTGCTTATGCTGGAAGTGCTGGACGTTTTGCTACTACTGGTTTGGTTCCAGTTGGCCGCTTCTTAAGCAGAGTTGACGAGAATGGATATGCTTTAGTTAAATTAAGTATTCCTTAATATCCTAAAACTTTTAAAGTATATTTAAAAGGTCTATTCTCAATAGACTTTACCAGTTAAGAGCTTGACTTGTGTTCGGAAAATAATTTATAAAAAGATTTTTGATTTTGAAAGCTATTTCTCTATGTTCTTTTTGCGTATCTTCATTAGCTCTTAAATCTATATAATGAATCCAAGACCGAATTGAACCAGACATATACATAGTTGTACTAGTATTTAAAGGTAAAACCATTCTAGCGCATTCTTTTGCAACCCCTTTAGAAATAAGTTCTTCATAAAGATCTATAGATTGATCTTGAAACTTATCAATTTTATCAAAAATTTCAATGTGCTCAGATATACTCAAAGGTTCATCTCCAACTTGACGATTTGTTTTGCCTTGTTTTCTCAATTCAATAGGTTCTAATTTTGTTGCTGTTGCATATCTTTGACTAAACTCTTGAAAAGAAAAACTACGATGTCTTAAAATTTGTGCGGCTATAGCGCGACTTGTTTGAATTTCTACTGTCATTGAAACCATTTCAAATGGACTCCAGTGTTTGTGTTTAATAAGATAACTTAAAAGTTTTGGAGAAGTTTCTGTGTTTAATTGATTGGAAGGATTGCTTACTCTTGCGCAATATGATATTAAATCTTCAGGATTATTAATACCAGTAATAAAAGGATTTGACAAAGAAATTAACTTTACATTCATTAGTAAATGATATAATTAAATTAATTAAAACTCAAGACTTATCTTTATTAGGCTCGAATTGATAAAAATAAAGTTCTTCATCTCCAGCAAACCAGCGGCTACCAGTTTGCTCACAAGAGAATTCCTTACTAAAAACTTTCCATTTTTCATGGCCTTTTAGTTCTTTTCCAATAAAAGCCCCCCCATCGCGCCAAACAATACGATTCCCAGGCTGAAAAAAATATTGACCACCTTTACCAATTAAAAGATGTCCCTGTTTATGACCTCCAGGATTTTCACTTTGGCCAGTTTGGTGTTGCGGTCCATAAGCCCAATCAAATGTCATTAAATACGTAGCATCATGCCATTCCCGATTTTTCAATACAATTTTACAAGCGCTATGTTTTAAATATTCGTACCTATTCACTGTAACATATGGAGAGTAACAATCCCAAAGTTCTAACCAATCTAATGGAAAGTTAGTTAAACCTTCTTCTGGGAGAAGATCTGTTAAATAATGGATAGGAACACGAGCATGTACGCTACCCATTTCAGTCATTACAGAAAAAAGGGCGCAACGCCGATTTAAAGAGGTAAATCCAAATACTTCTACTGGAATAAACTCGTTCGTACTCCTAGGCTCTTTATCATGTAAAAAACTTGTATCTAAATAAGCAGAAAAAAGTGGTATATCTGTATTAATATATGCCATTTATGTGTAATATATAATATCATACGTTTTTACCATGCTTACTTCTAATAAAAATACTAAAAAAATTGTAGCAAATAACCCAAAACCAGTGCAATTATCAGATTTTTTATCATTTGATAATATATGGAAATTGGCAATTTTGGCATTTATGGTCGCCAGTTTATATTTGCAAAATAATTTTATTACAAAAAATGAATTCACCCAAACAGAAGAAAAAGTACAAAGAATTGAACTTGTTCTTGGTCAATTAGAAATTAAAAATCAAATAGATCTTTCACAAAATAAAACACTAGAACTAATAGAAATAAGGTTAAGGCAGATAGAGCAAATGGTTGCTATTTTGGAATCTAGGCGAAATGAAAAAACAAACTAAAAAAATAATAAATACTATAATTAAATCAATGTTTGTAGTTTCAATGATATTATTTAGTATTTCGGTATGTCTCTTTTCGGCAAGAGTCGGTTTTGGGTTTAATTTTGGACCACCATTTTGTTGGGCCTCATTTTTGCAAATGGGGCTTTTTATGTTAAGTGGGTGGGCTTTTAATAAAGAATTATTTTATACTTAAAAATAAGTAATATTTCCTACCTGTTTAAGAGCATGGTTAATCATGCGGATGTCGTCTTTACTAACAGATTTTAGTTTAGAAATCTCTTCTAATGCTGGTTTAAAATATGGCGCATGATCCAGAATAAATGTTTTAAAATGAGCGTCACTAAAAAACAATGACGTAATACGCTCATTATCAATAGTAGGCAAAAAGAATTTCATGTAGTCCGCTTTTCTTTTAATAAGAGGTAATGCGGCCTGAAAATTATTTTCGTCATTAAAAAATTGTTGGGCTTTCTTCGCATCTTTTAATTTATAAAGACTTTTAATTTTATCCTCAAGACTACCCAATTTAAGAGTAGCAATTAATTTTGTAGGATTAGTTTCTATTGGAAGGACATCAAATACATCACCCCCTTCTTTCTGAATTTCTAGGGCATAATCAAGTCTACGTGGAGAAACGAGTTTTTTAGCTTTATCTGGCATTCCGTTCCACCATTCAAGTGCAGACTTAGCCCAATCATTACCGAATTTATTTTGAAAATATTCAATGTCGGGAATAAACGGAACTTTAATACGAACTTGAAAACGGTCTATTTGGGCGCCGTCAAGCTCTTCAACGTCATACTCTTCATCATCATCGCTTGGGTTAATTGCGGCCCAAACTACTTTTAGATTGGGAAACTTACGACCATTAATACTTTTGAACTGAATTAATTCCATGGTGGCATTACGTATTTTCTTATGACTACGATTATATTCATCAATAAAAATTGCTTCTACAGTCTCGTCTGACATCTTTTCCGGAAGAACGAATGACAGAACATAATCATTTCCTTTTTTTACTTCTTTTGGAACCCCTACAAAGTCTACCCAAGGATCAAGAGTTGAGCCGGAAAAATAAAGCCAATTTTTACAATTTTGACTAAATACTTCCGTAACAAGACTAGTTTTTCCAGTTCCATGACGACCTTCTAGTAATACATTTTTACCAATTTTAAAATATTGATTTAATTTATTTTTAATTGTATTAATGTCTTGGGCCATATGTTTATTATAAGATAATTTGGATTAAAGTCTATTCAAAATTTTTAAGTTTATGAACTTTGCAACCATGTGGAATATAGGCAATTGTTCCGTCATCAGTTAAAAACCAATTCCATTTTTTCCTTTGATCTTCTGGAATTTGAGCCCCATTTCCCCAACCGTCCGTAAGAATCCATACAAATGGTTTTGTTTTATGTTTATTATATATAAAATCGGTAATACAACGGAAGCTTGTTCCACCCCCTCCCTCTAGTTTTTGTTTTTTTAAATCTACTTCATATACTATTGTATCGAAAGCAAAGTATTTAACATCGAATTTTTCTGGATCAAGACTTTTCGCAGCATGGAAAAAACGCGGAGCTAGCCCCCAACATGAACCACTAGTATCCATAAAAAACCAAGTTGCAATTTTTTCACTTTCGGTTTTTCTTAATGTTTGTTCTATATCAGAAGGTAGAAAAATATTAAAATTAAGATTATAGAGACGACGATCTTTCATTACCCAATGAGATTCTAAACCTTCGTCTTTAGACATTTTCTTTTCAAAGCGTCGAATAACATTTTCCCATTTTTTCTTATATTGAACTGGTTTATTATTAATTTTTTGAATTAATCCCCCTTTAGTATTACCTATGGATTTGTCATCGTTTTTACGTGCATTTTTTTCAGCATCTTCTGTGATATTTTTAAGACTTTCCGAATCTTCTTCCGAAAGATTGTTGATAATTTGCTGTACAGAATCTTCTGGAAAATCTCCAAGTCCACTGTGATCGTTTACGAGACGTTTGTTTTTTACAAACTTCGCATCTTTTAAGAGTCTATTGTAATAATATTCGAAATTATTCCAAGGAAGAACCTCTGGATCATTATCAAATGAATTGTCAAGCCAATAATATTCTGTTTTGGGATCTATTTCTTTTCGATTAAATTTAAAGTATTTAGCAAGACTTTCATTTACAACAATATCCATCGCCTGGTTTGCTAAGTTAGACATTTTTTTACCAGCACGTTTTCCATGAGAATTGATCACATGCAAACATTCATGTGCAATAATAAACTTCTTATTGTGATTGCTTTGTTTATCCCAGAATTTTTTATTAATTAAAAATTCAATACAATTCCCTTCTTTATTAAAACCGACACAAGCGGTAGGAACTGCATTGCTATAAACTGGTTTGACCAAGCGCCAAAATTGATAAAATACCCCATGATGTTCGAGAAGAGATTCTAATACTTCTCGATATTCATCATATGTAAGATTTTGGTTCACAGATATTCTTTGTCGGCCGCTTTTCCGAGCTCCTCTGCGTCAGTATAATACCCAGCATTTGCTAACACATGTGGGGTATAAAGAACTAAATGCTCATCTTCACTTTTCATTTTATTATTGCGAAGTATAAGAATTGCACCAAAGTCAACATCCTCTTCATCTTCTAATGAATTAATTAAATTTTCTACGCATTGGGTAGCAATTTCTGTAGGGTTAGAGTTAATACTGGCTTTAATACTTTTTTGCCAATTAACTCCCTCGATTGTCCATGTTACTATCATAATATCAATATGATAGAACTATTTTATTTATTAGTCAAATAGAATTACCAAGCTTTGCAAGACCAATATCTAGCTTTCCATTTTGGGCCAGGATTATCACAATTATGTCTTGCGCGAAAACTTTTCCTGCGAGAAGGAATGTTTTTCTTTATTTTCATATTCGGGTCACCGAATCTTACAATAACAACATTTCCACTTTGATTTTTAACATACACGGCAAATTTTTTAGGACCACCTGAAGTTCTAAATGGTTTATTTAATGTCACTTTACGGCCTTGATATTCTGAACCCTGAGCTTTTTTCCAAGCTTCTTTAGATGGGCGATCTTTATCACCAGGTTTCGCTGGTTTATAATTTTTACCTTCTCTTTGTTTTTTACGTCTAATATTTTCCCATAGTCCAGGCCTTGCCTTCGCAATATCGTATTCAAGAACATCTGTCTCATCAAAAGCAACTTCTTCTGCTGTTACATATTCATTAGGTTCCGGAATATAAAGATTATCCACAGTAAGATCTTCTGCCGCGGCATCAACTTCAGATTCTTCCATCTCTTCATCATTGTCTTGTACAAACATCACATAATTATGAATAGTAAGCATGTAATCTTCAGTTATTGCGATCTTTCCTTGTAGCCAAGATTCGGTTAAATTCTCTTTAATCATTGGATTATTTAGAGATTGCAAAATATTATCAGCATGCTTTTTAATTGAATTTAAAGATCCAACGGACATTTCATAAAAATCATTTTTATATTCTTCTAAACTTTCAGAAGCCTCTACACTTGCGTTTCCCTTTTTAAATTGCGAATAACAAACAGCGGCGCGTTGTTTTTGATCAGGGAAATCTTTATTCATTGTTTCGTCCCCCATGCAACGAGAAACGAATTCACCCTGTTTTTCTGATTTTTTGGGAGTAATTAAAGGCATAATATATAATTTACACCTAAGAATTTGATAATTTACTTTAAATCACGCATATTCTTGTAGATTTTACAATCCTGCTTTACAATCTCATCCGCAAAAATAGCGTCTGTTCCTTTTAAGCGGCCTTTAACAATTACAATATCTTCTTCTTCTGGGAACTGCCCACCGTTTTTATCTTTACAATCTTCAAACAGCCCAAAGCGACCATCGAAAAGAAGAACTGAAATTTTACCAGTATCATCAGCCATATTCGCTTTAAAAAATTTATTACCATTTCTCGACTTAGATTGTCTTGGCGGCTCAACAATTTCCCCAATTAATAATACTCTATCATTATCTTCTTTCGTTTCAAAAGCGTCTTTAATAGTAATAAAATTATGATTACCCTGTTTAAAGATCTCTGTAAGGTTTTGGCTATAACTAAAACCTAAACAATTCTTTTCATAAAAATAATTAGTAAGAGCCTCATTTCTTGAATTCAATTCAAATATCTGTCGATAAGGCATATACTTTTTCTTAAATGTCTCAAATCGTGATTCTTTAATTTGTTTTTTATCAACAAGTAATTGAATAATACTAAGAATATTTTTGATGTCTCCTTCATCATGCAATGTTTTAACAAGACGTTTTTCTTTATCCGTAAGAATGTTAAAAGCTTGTGCTTGCAATACCAAATGTGGCCTTGAAGATCCAAGGTCATCTAAAGATCCAGCTTGAATTAATGCAGAAAGAATACCAATATTCAACCCGGCCTGTTTAGCCGCCAAGAAACAATCAATTTTATTATCATATTCCCCACGAAACTTAATAAGTTTTTCAATAGAACTGTCTGAAACACCCTTAATGGCGCTCAAACCATATCTAATATTTTTCCCTTCTACCGTGAATCCTATGTCTGACTTCAATAAGCTCGGCGGAAGCAATTTTATATTAAAATGCGGTAGCTCTCGCTCTATCTGCCTAATCTCTTCCATCGGATCAGGAAGTTTCTGAATGGCATTAAGACAAGCTGTAAAAAACTGTAGCGGATACTTATACTTGAGATAGACCGTCAAAGCCCCAAGGTAAGCCACGCAATATGAGTGTGATTTATTGAACGAATAGTCAGCAGAATCTAACATGACTTTCCAAATTGCTTCCGCAACCTGTTCGCCAAAATTATTCTTCTCGCAAGTCTCGAAAACCTTGTCTTTCCATTTGGGCATTTCGTCACGTTTCTTTTTACCGATAATACGGCGAATATATTCAGATTCGTCTGGGGTAAAACCAACAGTAACAAGCGCTTGAATTAGTTGTTCTTGGTAAAGGGGAAGGTTGCGTGTTTCTGCAAATACTGGCGCAAGTTTTTCATGTGGAGCTTCTCCCGTAAAATTAATATAATCTTTTTCATATGCCAAAGCTCCAGGTCTGGCTATAGCATTTACGTCACTCAAATGTGCAATATTAGCTGGACGAATGTTTTTACAAACACGATAAGCGCAATCAGCACTAATTTGATAAAGACCGTAAGGCATCAAGTCTTCACGCTGAAGATGAGTATAAACTTCTTCATTATCATCCAGATTAATGTCTTCAAATTTTTCTGGTATCAATTCAAATACATTTTTAATAATCTCATTACTAATAAGACCCAGAAGATCAAGTTTAATTCCAAACTTGGCCGCAGTATTCATTTCGTATGAAATCGCAAGCTCACCTTCTTTATTGATCTCTACAGGAACAAATTTATCAAGCGGATAGTAAGAAATAAAATATCCACTAGCATGTGTTGACTTACCTCTAATAAGACCACGCAATTTTAAAGCAATTTGGTAAGTCTCTGGATAACGATCCGCCCAGTCACGAAACTTCTCGCTATTCTTATATGAATCTTCAATGTCTTCAACAACTCCGAAATGCTTACCGATTGTGTCTGCTAAATGACTAGCGTCTTCTTCACTAGCCTCGTTAACAATTTTATAAACGTCTTTTACAAGAATCTTTCCAGAAAATGTTGATACCGATGAAATCTTACAAACTTTGTTGGGATAGCATTTCTTAAGCCATTCGATAATTTCATTACGAACACCACCTAAGTTAATATCAACATCTGGGGCAAGATCGCCTTGAATGTAAGTAACGCCATCAATAACTTCTTTCTTGGCACGGATTTTAGAAATAAAACGAGTAAAGAATAGATTTTTATCAATTGGATCTACCCCAGTAACACCAATCAAATAGAAAATTAAACTACCAGCCGCAGAACCACGACCCCAATCAATGAAAGCCCCAAGCTGACGCGCCTTGTTAATAACACGCCAAACAAGAAGATAATAATCAATAAAACCAAGATCTTTAACAATTTCAAACTCTTCCTTAATACGGTCAAGATAAATTGGCTTTTTCTTTTCTGGAATTTTATCACGAAACTTTTTCCAGCCTTCGTTCACAAGTTGTTGAAGAAACTGTTCGTTGTTTTCAGCTTTTTCTGCCAAAACACCTTTCTCCTCCTTGGTGAAAGAAATATTCGGCAACCTTACAAGGTTGACATTCTTCATTTCAATATTTTTAAATTGTTCTAAAAATTTCATATCTCAATAGTCAAAATTTGCTTTTTAAAAATCTCAAGACATTTCTCATTATCGTAAACAGCATCGTGTGCTTTCAAATCATTATATTCAATATCATAAAGCCCACAAAGATGTTTAACAGAAGTCTTGACACCTTTTTTAACATAATGATACATTTGATATTGCCAAGCCGTTCTATTTTCTGGAATAGTCTTCAATCCCATATATATACCTTTTTGAATACATTGTATATCTAAAACGCGGCCAAGATAAGAAAAATCTGATTTGAGTCCTAGCAATCGGCGTAATGTGTTAATAACATAAACATCAAAACCAAAAAGATTTGCACCAACAATTAGATATTCCGGATTGTAAAGATATCTTTCAAAAAGTTCAAGGACTTCTTTTGGATCTTCGGCTTTTTCTTTCCAGTTGTTATAATCAAAACGGGTAATACGAGCAGCATCAGCCGAAACATTTAGATCTTTCCAATAAAGCATATGATCTTCATTTTTAACAATTTTATGATCTTCATAAACTAACCAGGAAAGTTGCCAAGGCCTTGTCAACGCGAGCCCTAAAGATTCTGTTTCCGTATCGAAAACAATATATTTTTGCTTTTTATTAAAACGTAAAAGATTACTCTGCATTTTCTTTCCATGCCTCCATACAAAATTCCTGACTACCGAAATGCCTCAACTCTGGTTTTTGGAAGGTGGTTCGATTAAGAATACAACGATACGTCATATAAGATTTAAAGTCTTTGCGATCACGATAATAAATAGTTTTTGATGGTACAATCTCATGATCTTTAATTGTTTCTTGAATATGATTAATGAGTAGTCCATCAAAGGGCAATCCGTTATTTTCAATAAAATAAGTTGCCCCTGTAAAGTCTAACTCTGGAACGCATTGGCGACCATACAAAAGATTGTAATAAACATATGAATCATAAAATGGAACCGCTAAAGCAAGATTTTTACTCCAATTTTCTTTTAGTGTTTTAAAATCAAGTCTTGACCGACCATTATAAATTCCATCTGTAGAGGAAATATTATGCAATTTAATTAAGTCTGTAAAAGATCCTCTTGTTGCAAAAATAATAAATTTACTCTCAGTTAATTCTGACTCCGGTGTTTTATCGGTAAGATCTCGGCAAATACTAACTCTATAACCAAATCGTAAATCAAGTTTTGCTTTCTTGGCATTTTCATATGCCTCGACTAACCCAGTTAGGGTATTATCTACAATAAAGACTTCTGATAGTTCATAATCATTACAAATATCAAAAATAGAATCTGGTCTATTCTGCAATCGACTTTCTTCTTCTGTTACTGGGTCTAGAGTTAAAACAGAAGTAAGAGAATAATTTGATCTAAAGATAGGTAGCATCAAGTCAAATAGTATCAGAACTTTTTCTAAAAGTCAAAATCATTATTACTAGATTTTTTCCAAGCTGGGCATCCATCATACTTTCTTACTTCAATTCGGTACTCCGGTTTCAAATCTTTATTTTTAAATTCTTCATTTGCAAAAATTGATTTAATAATTTTGCCTTCTTTATCTAAAAGAACTTTGTATTCAAATTCATTTAAGTAAGGACAGCGCCATCCGGATTTTGTTTGACACATCCATTTACGACTATACTCGCTAGAAGCAAAATTTGAACGAGCTTTTTTATCGTCAAAGTTTTTTAAATACCCGCTAATATATTCTAAATAATGCTCAAAACCAACAAGTTGCTCCTCACTAAAATGTGGACATTCTCTTTCTGGGTCATCTGGGTATCTTAAAAATAAGAATCTAACTAAAATATCTTTTTGTTTTTTATATTTTTTCCTAAGAGCCAGTGAGTACATCATTCCTTGTAAATTACTTTCTAACTCTTCGCCCTTAAAGGCTTTTTTACTAGATTTGAAATCACGAATAATCATTTGCTTTTCATCTTTAAAGATGCGGTCAACAAACCCACCAATTCTATATTTGGGTTCTTCACTCGTTATGTCAAACTCCCATTCGGAACCAATTAGCTTATAATCTCCAATAAAATCAAATTTTAAACCAACAAGAATCATCTCATCTATACATTTAAGATTAGTTACTTCTTGCCCGCTTTTCTTTAGGGGCGGAACCATTTCATCTAAGTTTAACCCTTCACGGTTAGCTGCTTTTATAATTAATCTAAAAATAGCAGGCTGTTTCAGACACGTTTTGCTTTTTACAATTTTTTTAACGTAATGCTCGTGCCGAGGATTAGCTAGGACTTCAAATATTAAATGCGCTACAGTGCCTCGCATGGCCCCAGAATTATTCTTTTGTGGCAATCTGAGATTATAATTGCAATAATACATCCAAGAACATGATTGTAATGTCTTAATTCTGCTAGCTGAAAGTTTTACTAATTCACTCATAATGGGTATGTTGGATCTACTTGGGTACAGGAAATTCCATAAAATTTAAAAATATCTATAGATTTAATATCTCTATTATAAATATCTTTAAATATAACTTGTTTAATTCCATATGCGGCAATATTTGTAGCACATGCAGAACACGGGAGTAATGTACAGGCTAACAGTTTACCTTCACCCATTTTAATTCTAGCTAAAACATTACTTTCCGCATGAATCATATATGGTCTTCTGGCATCACGATCTTTCCAAAATTCTTGAGTCACGTTAACTCCAGCGGCAAGCCCATTATAAGCGACAGCCAAAACTTCATTATGATGACCCAAAACACAAGCCCCAACTTGTTGAAAAGGGTCTTCTGATCTCCGCATTGCAATTGCGGCTAAATTCATTGCATGTTCTTTCCAAGTGCTTCTCATATACTAGAATACCATTCCTTATTTTCTTCTATGGTTTGGTCGCCAAAATCATTTTTAAATGGATGATAAATATTAATTTGGGCGGGGTCAAAAAATCCGTCTATGAGTGTTGAGCGTATTTTCATAGCCGCTTTTTGCCCCGCCCTGTTTTCATCATTGTTGGTCGCAATGATGATATTATCAGGATCAAGGCGAATTATCGCTTTTAACAGGCCTCCACCAGCCTCGGTCCCAAAGGTTACTCCGGTATTTTTGATACCACTCTCCCAAAGAGAAAGCATATCGCCAATACTTTCTACTAAAATTAATTGTTTTGTTTCTCTAATAAATTGATGATTAAAAATAAATGGGTATGCCCATTCATTTTTGCGGCCAATATGCTTCCATTTAATTTTAGATTTACCTATAACATCACGACCAGAAAATCCTTGAATTTTTTTACGAGCATCAAAAATTGGAAAAACATATCTTTGAAACATTTTTCCTTCTGTGCATAATCCGCCCTGAAAAACTTTTAATGTTTCATCGCTAATCCCGCGACGATTCCAATAAGATCCATCTTGTTTTAAATCTACAATATCTTCATTAGAGTAATATTTTGCGCTTTTATTAAAGGGGTCTTCTACGTCATTATTAAATCCAGTATAATATTTTGCTTTATCTTCTAGTATTTGCTCTACCTGTTTTAAATCTTTTAATTTAAGAGTAAGTTTAAGAAATTCTTCCAATGAAAAAACATGACCTGTTACAAAATCTTTTACAATATTATTCTGTAAATAAATGCCTACTGATCCAGGGTCATCACCACCACGATAGCTAGCAGTACAAGTAAGATAAGTGCCATAATTCCTAGGATTACACCCAGCATCTTTTAAAAGTTCTAAAAGTCTCATATAATCTCCTCTTGAGGCTCATTATTAGGACGATCAAAAATATTTACATTTACTCCATTTTGATGGTTGACGATATCTTGAAGAGTTCCTTTTTCTTCCACATTAAAATTATCCACATTAAATGAAAGAAAGTTTTTACGATAAACTGGGCGGTTATTTTCAATAACCCGAACAAGATCATTATGGCCATGAGCATGTTGACCTTGATAACGAGACGCAAGTTCAATC
>Ga0208482_1000139_pt1 | contig 23796 bp, 17 predicted proteins | sample LakMenEpi26Sep10_FD_150737 | JGI IMG/M metagenome (GOLD analysis project Ga0208482, IMG submission 150737) | Freshwater microbial communities from Lake Mendota, WI - 26SEP2010 deep hole epilimnion (SPAdes) | ecosystem: Environmental > Aquatic > Freshwater > Lake > Epilimnion/Euphotic zone ... | reverse complement strand
TGCAATTGGTGACGGTGAGGGTGCCGGCGTTATTGAAGGCTCCGCCATTCCCAAAAATTTTTGCTCCGCTAAGGTACACGCCAGAGATGGAGAGATCACCACCAGTATTAATAGTGAAAAAACCAAAGTAGTTGTAGTTGGCTCTGTCTTTGCTGATGGTAAGAAATGAATCACCAAGGCCGGTGATGGTAAGAGTGCCTGCGGTGCTGGCATCAACAATATTTGGTAATGCCGAGAGAAGAGTAATGTTAAAATAAGTGGAACCGGTAGCGAATTTAAAATCTATGGTGTCATTGGCTACTGTAGCGTTGGCATCAATAATAGCCTGCCTTAATGAACCAACACCTGAATCAGAAATATTTACAACCGTGAAATTGGCAGGTACAACTCGTTCTTCTAGTTCGAGGAGTTCGGGCCTAAAGCGAATCCCCTTTTTTAATGCTGTTTTATTGGCTTTTGGAGTGAAAAGATTCTTGAAAGCATTTAAAAACATCGGGCGAGATCCTTTAATCTAAAGCAGTTTGCCTAGATCAAATAAAAAACAGGAAACTAGAGCATTATCGGAACAAATCAAGCACCAAATAAAACATAAAACAATCTTAATAAATGTTATCTAATAAAAAATAGGTGTCAACGACAATAGCGGGTGTTCTTACCTATCCCTCTCATTTTAAACAGACGGTTGGGCAAGAAAGCAGAAGCATTTGCCACGGACAAACATGGAATTACACGGAAGGAAGACCAAGAAGAAAGCAGAAGCATTTGCCACGGAAGGACACGGAATTTTACGGAAGGAAGAACACTGCATTCAGAGCCGGATGCGTCAGCGACGGTTGGGCAAGAAAGCAGAAACATAGCCACGGACGAACACGGAATTTCACGGAAAAGACAGAAGCAGAGACACGGAAAAAAAGAGAAAAAATATTTTAGACACGGAAACAAAACAAATCATTCAGAGCCGGATGCGTGAGCGACGGTTGGGCAAGAAAGCAGAAGCATAGCCACGGACGAACACGGAATTACACGGAAAAGACAGAAGCAGAGACACGGAAACAAAACACATCATTCAGAGCCGGATGCGTAAGCGACGGTTGTACTCATTGTAGGTGCAAGATCCAAAGGTTCAAATGGAGGAGTTGCAGTGGGGCTTCCCCATCGCAACTCCTCTGTCTTTAACAAACCTCATATCAATTAATGGAAAGTAAAAGAAAGAATAAGAAAAAGGTGCAGGGTGAGCACCAGCGGATTTACATCCGCCGCTTAATAAAACGAAAGTAGCAAAAGCACCGGTGGAGGTTGGGGGAAATAAAAGCCCATGGACTGCATTCCATGGGTCTCTTGTTTTTGAATTATAAGAAATAAGGTAGACCCACCCAGCGCAGTGGGTGGGCTTGAGGGCATTGATAAGAGGGTTCGGAGTTGGGGGAGGAAAAAGCAAATAAAAGAAAGTAAAAGAGAAAGATAGCAAAAGAAAAAGACACGGGGCTAGCACCAGCGGATTTACATCCGCTGCTCATAACGATATTTGAGGGAAAGGGTGAGTAAAAGGTTACCAGCCAACTTTTGCCCGGAAGACATCTAATCCGCCAAGGCAGGCTTCATCTGCGGTATCAAATATTTTATCGCATGGCAATTGTTTGCCATTGATGGTTTGCATTATCTTTACCCCATGCTTACCCTTCGAGGGAATCAAGGAGATCAAATAGGTTAATTCATCACCAAAGAAAAGCATCCAAGATTTACCATTCTCGCTGGCAACAAGTTTGGCATCATGGCGCGCAACCCAATCCGGTGTAGCTACAGACATTTTATCTTCTCCAAGTTAGATGCTAAGAAGTTATTCTATTACTCGGGCAGTGGTTTGCCCTTGGTTTCCGGAAGGAAAGGCAAAGCGATCAAGCCAAGTAAAAAGACAGAGCACATTGCAAAACCAGCATAGCGGAAAGGTTCTTCAAAACCTTTTTCTCTGGTAAATACGATAGTGGTTAACATGCCTAGAACAACGGGACCGCCCGCTGCAACCAGCCTTCCGAAGTTATAACAGAAAGAAATACCGGTACTACGCAAGTTCGTAGGGAACAATTCGGGGAAGTAAATCGCATAGCCCCCGAAAAGGGCCAACTGACAAAAGCCCATGATGGGAACCATCCAGAATATTTGATTGAACTCGGTAAGTTTCATGAAAACCATTGCGGTGCTTAATGCAGCAGCGATGAAGAAAAGTGCAAAGGTAGTTCTTCTACCAAGATAACTGGTTATCCAAGTGAAGCCATAAATCCCAAAGAATGCACCCATATTTTGCACTAATGATGTGATGCCTCCCCAAAAGGCCCGATTTCCTGCAACATAGGATTTTAAATCATCACCTGTTTTTCCTAACGCGATGGCATCCTTTTCAAATTGCTTGGTAAAAACCGTACCCGTGAGATCGACCGCAAAAAAACCTATGCCCCATAAGCCCACCACACCAGCAAACGCAAGCAGTAACCCAAGTATGGCATGCTTGCCCCAGGGTTTCTGGCCGAATAATTCTGCAAAGGAACCAGCCTTAACTCCCCGGGCTTTGGCCTCGAGCCACTTGGTAGGCTCTTTCATACGCCCTTGAATTAAAATTGTAAGTATGGCTGGAATCACCCCGATGATAAACATGATCCTCCAAGGTGTTACATTAAAACCTAGGAACACCATCCCTTCGAAGAACTTCGCTTGTTGCAAGCTCCCTAGGTAAATTGAAATTAGCGCTGCTGCACAGTTTCCAAACACGCTCGAAGCCTGTAACAAACCAAGAGCAAAAGGCCTTGCGTGGGGCGGTACCGTTTCCGCCAATAATGAAACTGCGACTCCAAATACGCCGCCCACCCCCATCCCGGTTAAAAACCGATAGAACATGAAATCGTAGATTCCAACCGAGAATGAGCTTAATCCTGTAAAAACAGAATAAATTAATATGGTGGTCATCAAAGTTTTAACGCGACCTCTGCGATCGCCCATCACACCAAAGCCCAACCCGCCAATGGCCCAACCTACAAGGAAGATTGAAGTGGAATAGGTGGCGTAAAGTTTCACATTATCCGAAATCTTGTTGGCATCCATTCCATCGGGCTTACCATAAAGCTCCATGACTGCTGGGACTCGAGCGAGCACAAAAAGCTGCTGATCCATGCAATCCAGATCCCAAGCCAGGCAGCAGATGATGAATACAAACCAGTGGTATGGGGTCAAATCCAGCAAACTGGACCAACCACTGCGTTGCGAAATCGAATTACTGTCTGCACTTGCCATCGCAAGCCTCCTATGACCATAAAAAAGAATGTTCAGCTTACCTGTTATAAGGTTTTAAAGGAACCAATTCCAGCTTCATTGCGTAAAAGGCTGGAAAGAAATACAATGATTCTTTGGTTTTTACCCAAGTGCTGGAGATTTGAATCATGGGAATAGGTTTTTTAGGTGCAGGAAAAATGGCTACCGCTCTGGCAGTTGGCTGGAAAGATGCTGGCCTTGCCAATGCCGCGGATTGCCTTGCAACCGATGTTTCTGCAGAGGCTTGCGCTGCTTTTACCACAGCCTCAGGCATCAAAACCGCCTCAGGAAGCAAAGATGTTCTCCTCAAATGCAAAACCATTATCCTTGCAGTCAAACCGCAAGCCATGGCAACACTGCTTGCAGAAATCAAACCCCTGCTAACGCCAGATCATTTGATTATTTCCATTGCTGCGGGCATTAATCTTGAAACTTTAGCCCAAGGAACAGGAAGCACACGGCTAATTCGTGTTATGCCTAACACCCCGGCTTTGGTAATGGCTTCTGCAACCGCATTTGCCTGTGGAACCGGGGTAAAGCCTGGCGACAGGGATTTGGCAGCCCAACTTTTTGGTGCGATTGGAAAGGCCTTCCATGTGCCCGAATCTCAATTGGATGCTGTTACGGGGCTAAGCGGCAGCGGGCCGGCGTTTATTTATCTAGTAATCGAAGCATTGAGCGATGGCGGCGTAAAAGCGGGTTTACCTCGTGATTTAGCGACCTCCCTAGCTGCCCAAACCGTGCTGGGCGCGGCCAAAATGGTGCTGGAAACGGGCCTACATACCGGCCAGCTTAAAGATATGGTTGCTAGCCCTGGAGGCACCACCATTGCGGGTATTCATGCCCTCGAAAACAAAGGCGTCCGCGGGGCTTTCATCGATGCTGTTGTTGCTGCATCCTTGCGTTCCAAAGAATTAGGGAAGAGTTAATCAAATACTTTCCATTATTTCCCACTTATTTCATTACCCTTTCGGTAAAGCTCAATAAAATTAACTTTTTAAAATAATGAGAGATTTCATGGCAGACATCAAAATTCGCGAATCAGTTTTAATCCTTGATTTTGGATCTCAGTATGGACAACTTATCGCTCGCAGAGTGCGAGAGTTGAACGTATTTTGCCAAATTGTTCGCAACGATATTTCTGCAAAGCGCATCAAAGAACTTAACCCCAAAGGGATAATTCTGAGCGGTGGCCCTGCCAGCGTTTATGAAGATGGCGCGCCCAAGTGTGACCCCGAAATCTTCAAACTCGGAATTCCCGTGCTTGGTATTTGCTACGGTATGCAGCTTGCCTGCAAATCGTTGGGCACCGATGTCAAGCGCGCCCCATCAAGAGAATTCGGCAAAGCCATCTGTAACACCAAATCTTCTGAGGGCATGTTCAAAAATATCCCATCTGAAATCACCGTCTGGATGAGCCATGGCGACCAGGTAGATCAAAACACCCAAGATTTCATACCCTTGGCATCGACTGAAACCTGCCCGATGGCTGCTGCCAAGCATAAAACCCTTCCCGTTTATGGATTGCAGTTTCATCCTGAAGTTAGCCATACGCCTCAGGGAACCGAGATATTAAAGAACTTCCTCCATGAGATTTGCGGTTGCGAAGGGCTTTGGAAAATAGGCAGCTTCCTCGATGAGACGATCATTAACCTGCGTAAAACCATTGGTAGCCATCGTGTTATTTGCGGTCTTTCAGGCGGTGTTGATTCCTCCGTGGTTGCTGCGCTTCTTGTTAAAGCCATTGGTAAGCAGGTGGCTTGCATTTTTGTGGATAACGGCTTGCTAAGGCAGGGCGAATCAGACATGGTTCGTAAAACCTTCCGCGATAACTTCAACGCAGACCTTCATGTAGTTGATGCCTCGGATCGTTTTTTAACCGCACTCGATGGCATTACTGATCCACAGCAAAAGCGCAAAATCATTGGCCATGTCTTCATCGATGTATTCAAAGATGAAGCCAAGCATATTAAAGATGCTAAATTTCTGGCCCAAGGCACACTGTACCCAGATGTTATTGAAAGCGGCGGAACCGTAGACGGCCCTGCTGCAACAATTAAAACACACCATAATGTTGGCGGGCTGCCTGCAGAGCTAGGGTTTGATCTTGTAGAACCTTTGAAGGATTTATTTAAAGACGAAGTTCGAAGGCTTGGGCTTGAACTCGGGTTACCTGAGGGCTCCGTTTGGCGCCATCCTTTCCCTGGCCCAGGCTTGGCGGTTCGTTGCATTGGGGCTATCAACAAAACCAGACTTGAAATACTTCGGCAGGCAGACACCGTTCTGCTTGAAGAACTGAAGAAATCCGGATGGTACAAAAAAACCAGCCAGGCGTTCACCGTGTTGCTGCCTGTGCAAACGGTGGGTGTGATGGGTGATGGCAGAACTTACGAAAATGTGATCGCAGTCAGAGCTGTTGAAACTGATGACTTTATGACTGCAGACTGGTCCCATTTGCCCTATGAGCTGCTTGCAACCATTTCCACCAGAATCATCAATCAGGTTAAAGGCGTCAACCGAGTTGTCTACGATATCAGCAGCAAACCACCTGCAACCATCGAATGGGAATAGAGGAATTTCGTTATGCGTTTCGTAAAAATGCAGGGAATAGGCAACGATTATGTTTATGTTGATTGCATTAGGCAGCCTTTGCCCAGTGATATCGCATCATTAGCAACGAAAATCAGCGATCGAAACTTTGGGGTGGGTGGCGATGGGCTCATTCTTATCTGCCCTTCTGATAAAGCAGATGCCCGCATGCGCATGTTCAACAACGATGGCAGTGAATCGGAAATGTGTGGCAATGGGGTCCGATGTGTTGCCAAGTTTGTCTACGACCACGGCATTGCAAAAAAAACAGCCCTTGCAATCGAGACAGGCAGAGGGGTGCTGAAGCTTGAATTGGAAACAGCGGGTGGTAAATGCCATCAAGTAAGAGTGGATATGGGGGAACCAATTCTGATTGCAGAAAATATTCCAACGACATTTTTAGGCACGCCTCCGCAGGAAGTCCCACTTGTTATTGATGGGGTAGAATTAAAAGTAACTTGCATCTCGATGGGTAATCCACATTGCATCACCTTTGTTAAAGAAATCACCAATGAAATGGTGCTGGGTATTGGCCCGAAGGTTGAAAAGCACCCAGCATTTCCTCGAAGAACGAATGTTGAATTTGTACGGGTTGATAATCCTGATGAAATAACTATGCGGGTATGGGAGAGGGGGTCTGGAGAAACCTTGGCCTGTGGCACTGGGGCTTGTGCGGTTGCAGTCGCAGGGGTGCTCACCGGAAGAACAAATAGATCTATTATTGCCCATTTAAGGGGCGGAGACCTCAGACTGGACTGGTCTAAAACTGATAATCATGTTTTTATGACTGGGCCAGCAGTCGAGGTTTTTCAGGGTGAATGGCCCGACTGCTAATAGACTTCGTTGCGCCGAGGCTTCGGATGAAAATAAAAAGTCCCTTTCTTTTAAAGACTATTGGCTTCACCATCGCTTGCTTTGTGCGATCATGGATAAGTACTATCAATTTTCATTACCACCCCTTGGGTAAGAACTTCGACCCAAATCAGCCCAACTTTCAAGGGCGCTATATTTACATCTTCTGGCATGAAAACCTATTGATGCCCGCTTACCAGTATGGCAAACCGAATATCAGTGTTCTAATTAGCAACCATTCCGATGGCGAAATGATTGCACAAGCTTGCAAACATCTGGGATTCAGCCTAGTTCGCGGTTCCAGTACCCGGGGCGGAATAGAAGCCATAAGAAATATGGTTAAATTAAGTAAAGATGGGCATATAGCTATTACTCCGGATGGCCCCAAAGGACCCCGAGGCATTATCCAACAAGGGGTGATTTACCTTGCAGCAAAATCAGGCCTTCCCATCATTCCCATGGGGTTTGCCTATAGCTCGGTTAAACGGGCTAAAAGCTGGGATAAATTTGCCATTCCCAATCCCTTTAGCAAGATTGTTTTGGTGACCACCCCAGAAATCTATATTCCCTCAGACATTGATAAAGATAATCTGGAAGAACACCTAACTCATGTTCAAAATGAATTAGACCGGGCTACAGCAGAGGCGGAGTCCATACTTCTAGGCAAAATAAACAAAGCCGCTTAACCCTTTTCCATCTGCTATTGCACATTGGCAAACACATCGTTATGAGCACCAACCAAGGTAGGGATTCTGATCTTTCTAAAAGCACACAGTTGCCTAGTAGGCCTTTAGATACTTGGCTTCGAACTGCGCTAGTTGGATTAGTGCTTGGCATCAGTGCGATCTTTGGCATCGCTGCCTGGCTTAATCCTTATGGATCAGATGGTAGTGCGCTGCAAATGGGAACGCACGAACAGCTTGGGTTTCCCCCTTGTAACTTTTTGATTCTAACGGGCAAGCCCTGTCCTTCTTGTGGTATGACCACAAGCTTTGCCCTGATGGTTAGAGGAGACCTTGAAAATGCGCTTGCTGCCAATCCTGTGGGATCAGCTCTGGCCTTCTTCTTGATGCTTCTTCTGCCATGGGGATTGGCGAGTTTATGGTTTGGAAAAACTTTGTTTATCCGATCCATTGAGTTGACCGGCCTTGTTGTTCTTGCTTTGTTTGTTGGTATTGCATTATTGCGCTGGGGGATTATTATCGCCCCCGCTTATTGGAAATAAATCGACCGGCTCTTTGCCGGTTGCAAGGAGCCTTCGATGATTATCTTGAAAACCTTTTGGCGCAGCTTAGCCCTTATGATGCTGGCATTCAGCATTGCAGGTTGCAATCCTTTCACTATGGTTAATTTCCTCTTAATGGATGATCCAAAACACGAGGCAGAACTACAATCGCTGGCATCCAAAGATAAAAAAGCTGAAAAGAAAGTTGTCATCCTTACCTATGGCAAACTGGATCTCCGCCCCGAACTGATTAATTCCGATCGCGAAATAGGTTACACCGTCGAAAAAAACCTCAAGTCATTAGCCAACATCAATGGCGACAAACTTTCGGTTGTTCCCAATCGCAAAGTTGAAGAATATAAAAGCAAACACTCCGACTGGGCAGAGCGCGACCCTGCAGAAATCGGTAAGCACTTTAAAGCTGACTATGTGATTTACCTTGAAATCAACTCTTTGGGTATTTACGAACTCGGCAGCGGCGGCACGCTTTATCGTGGGAGAGCGGATATCAACATTAGTTTGCTTGATCTTAAAAATCCAGATGAATCGCAACCTTCGCGCAATTTCACCTGCCAATATCCAAAAGAATCCAGAATGCAAGTTACCTCAACTGATCAATCCCCGATGGAATTCAGACAGTCATTCCTCGATTATGTAGGAAAAAGAATCTCTTGGAAATTCGCAGCAAGGCCGACCCGTGATGACTTCTACGCAGATTAATTCAATAGGATAACATTAGTTCTTTAACCAATTACCTTCAGATGGAGTTTTTCAATATGTCAGAACCAATCGTGATTCGTTGCAGAGATAATGGGCCCTTCGTGATCAAAGCACCTGTTCAAGTGGTTGACCATGATGGCAAACCTTTCACCATTCCAGCAGGAAAAGAAACCATTGCATTGTGCAGATGTGGCGCATCAAAAAACAAGCCATTTTGCGATGGTGCGCACAATGGCTGTGGATTTCAAGCAGCAGAAAAAGCCCCTGTATAAAGGATCACTTTTTATTGGATTTACTAGCAACATCGATATCTAGATTAGAAACATCAGCTTCAACTTTAAGGTCCTTGGATACCATCCCGGGGCCTTTTTTTTCGGTATTTGCCATAAAGCCTGCACTACCTGTAACCTTGTAATTTCCCGCGGGCAAATCAGCTAAAAAAGACCCATCATCGCTAACCTTGGCAAAAGAAGTTTCCTGAGTTCCACTGGCTTCAAACTTTACCATTGGGCGGTCACCCGGGGGCAAGCCCGTGATAGGGTTGCCACCCGAGTGGATTTTCCCGCTAACTTTAAAAGTTTTAGCTTTTGTTTCGCCACCACATCCTGCCAAAACAACAACCATTAATGCAAATAAAGCGTGCTTGGTGTATTTAGTAATCATTATTGACTTCGCCTTTCCCAACAGTTCCTAAAGCCAGAAATGTGGCCGGGGTGAGATTGTAACTAATGAACTTAACAGAGCCATCAACCATTACAAAATTGGCCCCACCAGAATGAGACGAACCAAAAATATTACCCCCTGCATTGGTACCAAGCCTGCCATCGGGAAGGGGCAAAGTATTAGTCAAACGAGCAGCGTCATGATCCCACCCACAAGTATAACCTTCGTTATCATCACTTTGATAGGAACCAATATTAGTAATATCCATCCGTTTTTCACCAAACATCAGAGTATTGCTGGTGCCATCACTAATCTGAGCAAACCTAAGCCCCGTATATCCAAAAGCAATCGCCCCATTAGTACCATCCAGGGCAGTGGTATTGTTACTTGAAGCAGCATAATCGGTTGGTCCATGGGCATAGGTACCAGGTGGGCCATACCAACTTCCTGTAGGTGGTAACTCTTTAGGAGGCCTTCTACTTGGGCAGAAATAAATTTTGATTACAGCCTTAATAGCATTTATCTGGCATTCAGGTACAGTTGTGCCGCCATTACCTCTATAAGTTGACTCATATTCTAAATAGGGAAGCATTTGATAAAGTGCACCCGCTTTTTGACCAGGCCCACCTATGGGATTGCCAACACCCATGAATTCGGGGACGGCATCTGTCCAACCGATGCCCGCCGAAGGCAAAACATTGAAGGTATTATGATGAGCATGGGCAGCAATACCCATTTGCTTAAGATTGTTGGCGCATTGCGCTCGAGTAGATGCCTCGCGCACTTTCTGCACTGCAGGCAATAATAACCCAATCAATATCGCGATGATTGCGATCACCACCAAGAGTTCAATCAGGGTAAAACCCCGATTAAGTCGCTTTTCCTTAACATAAATTGACATTGTTTCACCACAAAAAAATAAGAAAATGAATGAATCTTCATAAATCCTATATAAGCCAAACTATTTTGTAAACAAGAAAGAGGCCTATTCATTAAAGAAATAGGCCTCTTTGCATTGAACAAACTAGAAAACCAACGTATTACTTCTTGTTCTTTTCCTCAAGCACAGCCTGAGCCGCAGCCAACCGAGCGATTGGTACACGGAATGGGCTACAACTCACATAGTTCAAGCCAAGACGATGACAGAATTTCACCGAATCAGGTTCGCCACCATGCTCGCCGCAAATACCAATCTTCAAATCAGGCTTCACGGATCGGCCTTTTTCAACACCAATTTTCATCAGCGCTCCAACGCCATCGAAGTCAATCACTTGGAAAGGATCTTTCTTCACAAGATCATTTTCGATGTAATGGCGTATAAAGCTGCCGTAATCATCGCGGCTGATACCCAAAGTAGTCTGGGTAAGATCGTTGGTACCAAAGCTGAAGAACTCAGCTTCGGTTGCGATTTCCGCAGCAGCCACGCAAGCGCGGGGCAACTCGATCATCGTACCAACAAGGTATTTAACTCTGGTGCCTTTTTCAGCAAACACCTTTTCAGCAATGGCATGAACCAATTTAACCTGAGCTTTAAGTTCAGGGAGGAAACCAACAAGAGGAATCATGATTTCAGGCTCAACAGCAATTCCTTCCTTGGCAACATCACAAGCAGCTTCGATAATCGCACGAGCTTGCATTTCAGTGATTTCGGGGAACACATTGCCCAACCTGCAACCACGGAAACCAAGCATGGGGTTTAACTCATGCAGTTCCTTGATGCGCTTCTCAATCGATTTGGGGCTAACACCAATCATCTTGGCAACTTCCTTCTGCTTATCTTTTTGATCAAGCGTAGGAAGGAATTCATGAAGTGGTGGGTCCAAAGTTCGGATGGTAACAGGCTTGCCCTTCATGGCTCTGAAGATGCCTGCGAAATCGCTTCTTTGGAATTCCAAAAGCTTTTCCAAAGCTGCTTTTCGTTGTTCCGTATTGCTGGAAAGGATCATCTCGCGCATTGGCAAGATATGATCGAAGAACATATGCTCGGTTCGGCATAGCCCGATGCCTTCCGCACCGAAGGCAATCGCTGCAGCAGCTTGATCTGGTTGATCTGCATTGGTGCGAACTTTCAACTTTCGCACATCATCAGCCCAACTCATCAGCTCAGCAAACTGTTGGTAAACCTTGGATTCTTCAGGTTTCATGGTCTTCGAAATCAAAACTTGAACGACTTCGCTAGGTTTGGTTGCAACTTTGCCTTCCATCACTTCGCCGGAAAAACCATCGATCGCAATCCAATCGCCTTCCTTCAAGGTTTTGCCACCCGCAGTTACAGTTCGCTTCTTGTAATCGATCTTAAGATCGCCACAACCTACGATACAAACCTTGCCCATTTGGCGACTAACTAAAGCAGCATGGCTGGAAGCACCACCAAAGGCAGTTAGAATCCCGGTTGCAACCTGCATACCGCGAATATCCTCAGGGCTGGTTTCCTGACGAACAAGTACAACTTGAGCATCTTCAGGAAGCTTGCCATTGGCATCGCGACTAAAGCTATTTACATAGGCTTCAGCATCATCAGCATAGAACTTAATTTTACCTGTTGCAGCGCCTGGGCCAGCATTGATGCCGGTAGCAAGCAAGCGGCCTTCTTCAACAGCTTTGCGCTTGGCTTCTGGATCAAAGATTGGCTGAAGAAGCTGATTCAAATCGTCAGGGGGAATACGGCCAGCAGAAATTGCTTCTTCCTTAGAAATCAGACCTTCGTGAACCATATCAACAGCAAAGCGAACACCAGCAAAGCCGGTACGCTTGCCATTGCGGGTCTGAAGCATCCAAAGCTTGCCCTTTTGAACCGTGAATTCGATGTCTTGAACATCACGATAATGTTTTTCCAACTTGTTACGAATATCGTCAAGCTGTTGGTAAACTTCAGGCATTGCGATTTTAAGTTCAGCAATTTTGTTGGGGGTACGAATGCCCGCAACCACATCTTCGCCCTGAGCGTTGATAAGGTATTCGCCATAGAAAACCTTTTCGCCAGTGGCAGGATCACGGGTAAATGCAACGCCTGTAGCGCAGTCATCGCCCATATTTCCAAACACCATCGAGCAAATGTTTGCAGCGGTGCCCCAAGTGTGTGGGTAGTTGTACTGCCTGCGGTAAACCACCGCACGATCATTACCCCAAGATTGGAAAACTGCGCCAACAGCTTCGAGCATTTGTTCCATTGGATCATCTGGGAAGTCTTTGCCCGTTCTTTCAAGAACGGCTTTCTTAAACTGCTTGACTAATTTTTTCAAATCATCGGTGTCTAATTCGTTATCAAGGTGCACGCCTTTTTTCTTCTTCATTTTGTGCAAAAGAAGTTCGAATGGATCTTCATCTTCCTTGGTTTGTGGCTTCATACCCAACACCACATCACCATACATCTGCACAAATCTACGGTAACTATCCCAAGCAAAACGTTCGTTACCGGTTTTCTTGATCAATCCCTTAAGGGTTTGTTCATTAAGACCAATATTCAAAACGGTATCCATCATACCGGGCATGGAAACCCTGGCACCGCTACGGCAGGAAACGAGAAGGGGGTTTTCTGGATCGCCAAATATGGCACCCATTTCAGCTTCGGTTTTCTTAAGAGCTTCTACTATTTGAGCCCGAAGAGTTTCTGGGTACTGACGATTGTTATCGTAAAAATAAGTACAGACTTCTGTGGTAATGGTAAAACCTGCAGGCACAGGAAGTCCAATATTGCACATTTCTGCAAGATTGGCACCCTTCCCACCAAGCAAGTTTTTCATGTCTGAACGGCCGTCAGAACTGGTTCCACCAAAATAATAAACATACTTCGTGCTCATAATATCATAACCCCTATGTTTCTTAAGCGTTTAGCTCTTACTAACCGAGTCCAACTCAGTCCCTAAAAGGAAATATCCCTTTACAGCTATAACTCATTATTTACGAAGTTAACTTGGGTAAGTCAAAAAGAAAGAGTGCAGGATTCGAAGAAGAAATGACTTCATCGAAGAATGCACCCAAAAACTAACAATAATTATTCACAGAATTACAACATTTCACATTGAGATCGCATCTTCAAGCTCTTCATTTAATCCTTCGGAGTTATTGCCACCTTCAATGGTTCAACCCAATGCTTAAGCTCCGGATTGTAATAAAGGTATGTACGAGAGGCCTGTCCGCTGTAATTCCCAGGCACTCTAGAAATCAAATCCAGATTCAATTCGATATTCTGCTCGGGGGCCAAATCTCGCCAATAGAGAACTAACTCTCTGCCCAAAACTTCAAACGCACTGAGTGAAGATCTCGAGCCATCCTCCGGAACCAGACACATCTGCTTTAATTGTTTAAAATCCTCGGGCAACGATAACCCCGCAGGCAAACCAACAACTGCTACCGCCATCCCCTGCCCCTTCTTTTCATTATTCCTCACCTTAACCTTTAGTTGCAGCGTATCCCCTTCGTTGGCTTTTTCAGTACTAAGCCTAGTTTCAATACCAAGAGGCAGCTTCGCTTCACCAACGGGCTTAAGAGTGTTGTAAGTCCAACTTATAGTTGCGGGGAAAATATTTTTACCCGTAACTTCTAATCGAAGAGTATTCTCACCCGGTTTAAAATTCTTTTCAGGATTAGGAAGCTTAAGCTCCATCACCTCGGTTGCACCCGCAGCAAAAACAACCTTTGACATTTCTTCACTTCCCAGAAACAAGCGAACTTCACCCGCATCTGCAGTCTTCTTGTTGGCCTTGGTGAAAGCGATAAGAGCCTTCAACGCTAAAATGGTTGATTGTGTTGAACCAAAAGCGCCGCTGCCATTTCTTTGCTTTCCAACCCAAGTAATTGCTTTACGAACGGGAAGATTAAACTGTGGCTCGTTGGCTTTTAATAGAGCTAATATTGCCAGCGCTGTCGTTTCAACTTCCAAACTAACTCCCCCTGACCCAGTAATACTTGTTTTTTCAGCAACCAAATGCCCATCTTCCTTCTGCACTGCAACCACCTTTTTAAGCAGAACTAATGCAGTGGTACGATCATCCCGGTTAAGAAGTGCGTTGGCAACCAAAGCGAGAAAATACGGATCGTTGGACTTCTCCGCTTTCTCTTTAAGGGAAGAAAGCTCTTTGGAAACGTTATCGCTTTTACCACTCTCGGTCAAAGACCAAACAATATAAGCGTTGGTAATATCATCAGGAGCCCTACCGAAAGAATCCAATGCCCGCGGATTGCGTTTAAAGCCACCGTTTCCATCCCGTTGCTCCATGATGTAATCCTGCGTGCGCTTGATCATGTTCTGATCCACGTTCATCACCCTGCTCATATCACGGAACTGCAACAAACCATAAGCGGTCAACGCTTCATGGGCAGGCGCGGTGCCACCAAACCATTCGTATCCCTGTTTCTTATTCTGCGCATTCATGCATTCAAACGCAGTGAGTTTGGCATACCCATTTTCAAGAAGAGCCAACGCTCGTTTTTCAATCTCAGGATTATTCTGATTGCTCTCTAGCAAATAATCCAACACTAGAAGATTCGGATAATTGGTGGTGGAGGTTTGCTCAAAACAACCATGGGGTTCCCTAAGCATTCCTTCTAAACCCTTCTGAAGATCCGCAAGCACCGATGGATAAACCCTTGCACTTACCTTCAAAGTTCCAGGAATAATCAATTCGGGCAATTTGATTTTCGAAACCATCGTGCCTTCAAGAGTATCAGAATAAGCATCCGCTACAGGAAACCCAGAAGACGAAACCTTGATGGTCTGCCTGATGGCATCTTGAGCAAACCCCTGCACTTTGCCATTAAACCCAAGGGCGATGTCGCCATCCACGATCTCAGGCTTGAATTTGTAAAGCTTTCTCACAGTTTGATTGGGCTGGAGATCAAGAGTCAAGTTTTCTTGCCCCTGCAAAAGCTTGAACCCTTCGAATCGTTCGAGGTTAATGTTTGCAGTTCTCTTTTCAGAAGAATTACTGGTGATTGCAAGAGGAATGATCACTTCATCACCTGCCGAGATTTCCAGAGGAATCTTGGGCTGCAGCACTAGTGGAAGGCGAGATTCCAAAACGATCTTTGCAGATCCAAGTCTGCCATCCAAGGTGTGGGCAAAAGCAGTTGCCGTAAAACTGGTAACGGAATCACTTAAATCAAAAACAGCCTCTGCTTTACCATCCTCAGTGATGATGAAGGGCTTCCAGCAAAGGGTTTCAGAAAAATCAGTGCGAAGCTCAGGCCTTTCGCCTTGCGTTCTTTCATGGGCAAATTCACGCACCACCATGGGCGACATCAGCACTTGCGCGCGTAATTGTCGCATTGGGGCTGCCGCCGCAGCAGGCCTTCCTAAGGCGTTTTTCTCTAACCGCAGTAGCTGCTCTTGCTGCATTAACTGGCCATCTACACCATTCACAGCTTGTTGCTGGATATTTTTGCGCTCTTGATTGTTAGCAAAGCCTCTTCTATCAGCAATACCTTCGTTAGCAAAAAGCTTTTTATCCTCATTCAAATTACGATTTTTCGCAGCCATCATTCCAGGCTTGGCTCCGAAATTCGCAGCAATGCCAGGTGCTTGATTTTGCACATTTAAACCGCCCACAATATTGTCAGCCTTCATTGCTAAGGGCAAAGGCATGGCTGCCATCTCTTTAGCTGCATCCATCTGAGGAAGTTCCATCATCATTGCAGCAACAGGCACGGCACCTGCATCCATAGCTGGGGCTGGCCCATTTTGCATTGCAAATTGCCCGCCATCCTTAATCATTCCCAAAGGCAAAAACATCAATGCAAGCCCCATTACACTAATACCAAACCCTAGAGCAATCCTGCCCTTTCTACTATAAATCAGCCCATTAATCCCAAGGCCAGCAGCAAGCAAAAGGATCAAAGCACCAACCATTTTAAAAAGGTTTTGCTTCAAGTTTTCAAAGAAGCTCTTCCAAGCATTTAATTTGCTGATCGCAAGCAATACCGCGGGCGAAGGCTCTGCTGCGTTCTTGGCTTGAAGCGCTTTATCAGCTTCAGCCTGTGCATCGTTTATTTTTTTCTGATACTCGGCAAAAATTTTGTCCACCGGTTCCATTGCAAGATCTTTAGACTGGGTGGAGGACTGCCCAATGGTAACAAGCAAATTGTCTGCTTCTTCCTTGTGCATTTGTCGAAATTTCGAAGGGTCCTGTTCAGCAAAGCGGCGCCAACCCTGCGAACCAAGCAACAAATCTAAAGCCTCGGATGCCCTTGGATGCTCGCCTAGCAAAACATCGGTGTATTCAAGATCCTGCGATTTACGAATTTCAGTGGTGAGAAGAAAATGGGTGGGCATTGTGCGTGCGGTTTTTTCGTCCGCCATGGTTAGCACGCTTTTATCGACAACCCCAAGCATAATTATTGAAGAGGCCAATTTACTAAATTCATCAGCGGTCTCGATGTTCAGTTTTACCTTCTGGCCTGGAACATAACTGGCTTGATCGGGGATCAACTTAATTCTGAGTGATTCTGCAGGGGTTCTAAAAAAGAGCCTTTCTGCAACAGGAATTAGCGTTCTAGTTCCGGGAACCGCAAGGCGTTCTTCAAAAACAGTCACCCTGCAAACTCCACCAATCGGATCAGAAAGATTAATATCTGCAGAAGTCTTGCCTTGATCCAAATAGATGGATTCCAACAACCGCCCCCTGCAATACACGCCCACCATCAGGCGAGATTTAATGGTTGAATTCACTTCAACCTTAAGGGGTTGACCGGGCTTTACAATGTTATCTACCACACGCAAAACGGTTCCTGCATCTTTAGCAGCAGGCAATTTAAAGCTACCCGCCATACCTATCGGACTGATGATTTTAACTTCATAACTGGCGTCTTTTTTTGGAGTTAGCTCAAACTTTCCCAACCCCTGATTAATGCCGGGCTCTTTTTCATCGGTCAGGGTTTTAACCTGATTCAAAATCTCAACCCCGTTTTCAAAAACAGAGGCAACCACATCTGCTGGCTTGCCCAAAGGTGTTCTAGCCTGAAAATAGATTCTGCTTTTAATTCCTTGAATCAAGTCGCCACCCTCAGGGAAAAACTCCATTTCCAGTTTGTTAACAACAACAGGAACAGGCTTCACCAAGGTTTCGGTATTACCACCATCATCAAACACCACAGAAATACTAGCCTGACCTTTTTGAATAACTGCAGGCAACTTAAACTTCAATGCAACTCTTCCGGATGAGTCTGTTTGGAAACGAACCTGATCAGCATTTGGGTTGCCATCCACACCTATTTGCACGCCATCCAAATTAATGGAAGCAAGCACTGGCTTACCCGACAAGGGCTTACCATCAGAAGAAGCTGCCTTGCAGTTGGCGATAACTTCATCGCCTGGCCCGTAAGACCTACGATTAAAATCAAGTTCTTTATTAATATTTGATTTTTGATATCTGTTAACAATAAATTTACGAACTTGATCAGGGAACCTGCCTGACTGATCCTTAACCGTAAGGATGTATTCACCACCGGGCGCAGTCGGGTCAATCAAGAAAGCACCTGAACCAACGCCTTTCAAAGGCTTACCATCGGGGCCTTTGATTAGCTCTGCCGGTTTATCTGGGCGTGAAAGGCCACCACCACCCTGCCCAACGAACTTTTGTTCCTGTGTGGGTGTTGTTAAAACAAAGTTGAGCGCAAAATCTTCGTAGGGCGGCCTTAAGCTGAAGCGCTCTAAAACCAAGGCACGAAAATAAACGGTTTCGCCAGGCTGATACATCGGTTTATCAGTTGAAAGATGCGCAACATAAACAGCAGAAGCAAGCTGCAAGCCCTCCTTGATTTCAAGCTGTGCGCCTGATTCCCTTTTTGCAGAAACGATAAGCGTGGGATTACTTCCAGCCCTAAGCGGCAAATCTGGGGGTACAACAATCTGCAATTGCCCCTGCCTAGTAAGTTGGGATGCGACAGGAAATCTGGTGCCTGGGTTTGCTTTATCTTCAACGAAAGCTTCAACCCGAGCCTCGACAGGCCTGCTCAAATTATCCTGCGTAAGAATCTGATAACTGTTAGGGGCCCCGGGTTGCAAGGTCGCTGGCCCTGTTACCAATACTTTAAGTTGCTTTTTTTGAACTTCTTCGATGGCTTGATTTGCCTTGGCCATACCTTCATTCTGCAATTGCACCACCGCTTTGGATTTTACATTAAAGTTGGATTGAACTCTGGCGGCATATTGCTGATGATGCTCGACCACCATGGAATTGCCTATGAAATCATAAATACCAATGCCTGCAGGCACTCCAATACCAAGCGTAAGGAATGAAGCAACCGCCCACATCCAGATCCGGGCATTCTGCATACCGGGGACCGCAGATGCACCGTACTGAAGTATTTTTGCTTGCTGTAATTCTTTCGCAACATCTTTAGGCGGAGTAAATTTAACTTCGGGGAATTGTGCCTTCGAAGCTTTCACCAGAATCTCTTTTTGCAACAAGGCCTTCTTTAGCTTTTCGCCACATACCACGCACTCTGTGCAATGGGAAGAAAGCAAGGATTGATCCTGATCATCCAGCAAGCCATAAAGATATTCGAACAGTTTATCTTCGGTATTACTACAGTTCCACATTTTAGAAATCTCCGGCAAATAATTTGTTGACCACTAATAAGAATTAAAAATCAGGAAAGGGCCACCTTTAGTTTTTGCAGCGCAGATCGCATCTGCGTTTTAATGGTGCCTACGGGCCGGTTTGCAGTTTCAGCGATTTGCTCGTAAGTCATTTCAGCATTTTGCCTGAGCAGAAAAACTTCTTTTTCTTCGGGGCGGAGATCCATTAGGGCGGTGCGCAATTGAGCGACCATTTCGTTTTCTTGGAGCGATTCCAATGGGGAAACAGCACTTTTATACATCAGGACATCCTCTTCGGGCATTGTTCGTGTTTTTCGCTTCCATGCACTTTTACGCAGATCCTTGGCGGCATTGATCGCCACTTTGAAAATCCACGCTTTAAGATTTAGCACATCAGGCAGGGCATCTTGTTTTTTCCAGCATCGTAGGAACGCATCTTGGGCGATATCTTGGGCATCGTCTTTATTCCCAAGAATAAACCAAAGGGTACTAATCAGCTCGTCCCTTATTTGATTAAAGGTCGCCAATAACCGGTCACTATTGGATTGATTACTATCCAACTTCAATGGTGCACTTCCATCCTCGATGATGCTGGGGCGCTTCATGGTTCACACTTATGAGACGAAGCAGGAAACAAAAAAGTTTTACAGATGAGGCTATGATTTGCGTTTTTCATTCTTCCATCCATGATTACTACGAGAACACTTCAAGCTATAGCCACTACAAAATCTAAATGATTTTAAGTAATTTTAGTTATGACACTAGCACAATCACTTGATTGCAGTTACAATAATTGAATGGATTTTAAAGGTAGAAATCCGTTTCCAAATGGAGTTGGCAATGAGTACCACGCAAGAAACGCTTAAGAGTTTGCTTGAAATTGGTGAAAGCAAAGGATTTGTTACTTTTCAGCAAGTGTTTAATGCTGTTACAAAAGAAAAATCCGACCCCGAACGACTCGACAAATTATTGACCCTGCTCGAAGAGCATGGTATCGAAATCATTGACGATGAAAATGATGATTAATTATCTACAGCCTGCGCCTTTTGCAATTGATCCAGCAAAAACTGGATCGTTGGGCGGTCGGCAGGTGACGAAGATTTAAACGCATATACCACTTCGCCTTTTGCATCCACTACGAAATCCCCACCCAATTGAAATAAGTCATCCTTGGAATAGCCCAAGGATGGTAGCCATCCTGTTAGTATTCTTCCCATAAACGTCCACAGCACTTTAGGTAACAGAAAATCCTTCCACTGGGCAGAGCCCAATTCAAAAACCTTGTATGCCTCTTTTTGCGAATCGCTTACTAATGGGAATGGCAGATTCAACTCTTGAGCGAGTTTAGACGCCTCGGCGGGTGAAGAAAAAGTGATTGCGACAACTGTCGCATTAATATCTTTGAACAATGGGTATTGATCACGGATATCGCCCAGATGGGCTCTGCAAAGTACTCAGCCCAAATGCCTGAGAAAAACCAAAAGAATAGGGGCAGGGCCAAAAGATCGCAGCTCCCTGATATGGTTTTGTGTGTCTTGAAACTTTAACAATAAATGGTTCATTGGGTTCGACCAGGGTAAAACATTGAAATTGAAACTTCCTATTCGACATTATACCCCCCATCTTCACATGGATAAAACTTAAAACACGAATCTTTGATGCAATCGTTAAAGTTGACACTTTCGTTAAGTCGATAAAAACCTTGCAGATACTCCATGCCATTACCTCGATTGAAGAGAAATGGTTTTAAGCGGGAACGGGAAACCCGGGTGCGTTTAAGTTGTAGAAAGGTGTCCGTTATGAAAACCAGAAAAAAACACATTGTAGGCGGGTTAATCGCTGCCTTATCTTTGAGCGTTACAGGCTGCATGCCCTTTTCCATGGGGATATTCACACCAACGCCTGTACCCCCTTGGGTTACCGAACGCATGGAAGAAAAGTACACCCATCGGAATGATCACCGAACACCGATTATGCCTCCAATCAAAGAAGGCGCTGCGCCTCCTCTTTGCGAAGATGCACCAGACGATGCACAAGTCATCAGGGCTATGCCACACATGGCACGAGGCTTCCCTTATGTGTATGAAGAGCACAGGGATGATATTCAAATTGTGACCGAAAGACTTGTGGATAAAATTGATCCACCAAGATTCTTCCCACTAGTTGGCCCCGCACAACTTCATCACTGCCATTGGAAAGCCACCATCTATTACACCGAAGTCATTGAATCCGGGTATCCGTTTCCTGTGAAAATTAAGCGACCCAGAATTCAAGTTGTGTACATCGACAAGGATCACTTGCACCTTTATGCAGGAACCCCTGAACTCCAGAAATCTTTCACCAAAGACCTGGCTGGATACTAAACCTAGGATTCGAAATCAGCGAACTTTTGGAGAGGCAGACATCATGCGCAAGCAATGGAAATTATCAGCGCAAAGACTTTTAACTTTGAGTGCTTTCGGAATCCTAACAGGGTTTTCTGTAACTGGTTTAACAAATGCAGCAGAACAAACCAAGCCTGGCGTTATCATCGCCTCTGGAAAGCCTGCTGCAGGAAAATCTGCTACAGAAAATAAACCTGAAGATTCTATCGCCCTTGCAGAATCTATGCGCATTCATATTGAATTCATCGCTGATCCCTTGATTTCTACAACGGATATCTCTCCTTCAGTTAAAAACGGCAAAATGATTCTCATTGGGAATGTGAACAACAACACTGTTGCGAATAATGCTGTTGCCCTTGCAAGCAGGCTTACAACCTGCAAAGTAGTCAGTGAAATCAGAATCTGGCCTGTATCTTTTAACAAAACTACAAAAGTCCCAGTGGATACACTTCAGGCCAACACTAATAAAGTGGTCAGTGCCGAATTCCAGACCGCTTACCCAAAGTTATCAACCGCTGTTTCTGCAGATGGTTCGATCATAGTATCCGGCCCGGTAGTTACCCTCGAAGACAAACTCGAAATCAGCAAACGACTTCGTAAAGTTACTGGTTGCCAAAGAGTCGTTAACAAAATGACCGTTCAACCCATGCGTATGGGAAAAGAAACAGTGACGATGGTAAATAAAGATGGCACCAAGTGGATTGTAGGCAAAGATCAAACCACAACTCCCACCCAGGCAATTCAATTAACGCCAACTACAACAACCAGCAAAGAAATCACCCAAGCGATCGTATCAACGAAGCCTGCAGATAAAATTGCGCCGACAATTGTTCCTACGCAAAATATCGTTCAATCAGCAAAAACGAATAACAGCAAAGATCAAAGGCCTCAGATTCTTCCAGAAAGTCTGGTTCCAGTAACGCCCGTTGCCAAGCCTTTACCCACTCCAGAAAAACCAGTGGATGTATTCTCTATACCCAAACTTCCACAGGATTGGAACTCGAAGAAGGGTGAACAAATTCAAAAGAAGGAATCTTTAAAACCTGCAGCAAGCACTGCAAAAATTGCCCCAACTGAAGATAAAGCAAAACCAGTCGCCAAAACAGTTGAAGCTAAAACAACCAGCACGACCAAAGAAAAAACAGAAGTTTTCCCAAGCTTCCCGAACCTAAACAAGAAATCAGAAAAACCTGAAACAACTGTCTCTACTCCGGTAATTAAAAAAGACATTCCCGTAGTAAATCAAGCTACACCAGTTACACCGATAATTAAAAAAGACATTCCCGTAGTAAAGCAAACTACACAAGTTACACCGAAGAAAGAATTGCCAAAGCTTACAGATAAAAAAGAACTAGTTGAGCCAAAAGTAAAAGAACAAATTGCACCCAAGGTATTAGTTGAAAATGAAACCATAAAAGGCAAAGTGGACACCGTTACAAAATCCGCAGCCCGGACATTCATACCAGCTCATGATCCAATCGGTTCTGCGATTGTAAAATCCGATATGCTTGGTTTTCCCTCAGTGAAAGTGGGTGCGCCCGCACCTGAAACCAAAAAACCTTTACTTCCAGAAAAAATCCCTGCCCGATATGCTACAAACTCAGATAAAGATGGCGAATATAACAGGCCCTATCTTGCAATAAGAACCCAGGCTAAGCCCGTCACCAATGAAAAAATGTTTACTGAAAAAGCAACCATGAGTGCAAGTAAGCCTGCAGCAAAACAAGATAAAATAGCAGAGGTCAAACAAAGCACATCTGTAGCATCACAAGCTTTGGTGAAAAAAGAACCAACCCCTAACACTGCAAAAGTGATTGCGAAACCAGAAATCCAAGCCGCTACTGTTTCAAATGAAAAAAGTAAAACCGTGCCCGCAACTACTGCAAGTAAAAAAGTGGAATCCTCCACAAAGCCCAGTGTTGCAACAGGATCGATTACTTTTGATTCCGAAGAAGATACATCTGCTCCTAAGGCTAATAAGCAAATGGCTTTGATAGCGCTAAAAAAACAGATTGAGCAAGCTTGTGGCAAAAAAGCTTCATCAATTCAAGTAATTGAAAAACCAGATGGCTCTAGAGTGCTTTTGATCGATGTAGCCCAAGGAAGCAAGCAGGAAGACTTGGCAAAAACCTTGTTCAGCATGCCCGAAATTGCAGAAAACAATGTGAGCATTGAATTCTTAATCAAATAGATTGTGCAATAACAAATCATTCCCGCAAGATGGAGCGCCTATCCCGAAAGGCGCTCCATCATTTTTTTCCTACCACAACTTTATTCAATACTTTTTGAATTTCCCGCTCCATCTTATCCGCTAGATCTTTAAAAGAAGTAATGTCATCCATGATGGTTTTCGAATTGAAACGGATAATTCCCCGCTCATCAATCAGAATAAGCATGGGAAGAAATTCGATATCCCATTCCCGATTAATACTGCCCAACCCATCCCAGAATGAAGGCCATGTCATGCCAAACTGCTGCTGGGCTTTCACCAACGCATTTTTATCTATGTCCGAATTAACACCCAG
>Ga0208482_1000138_pt1 | contig 23838 bp, 32 predicted proteins | sample LakMenEpi26Sep10_FD_150737 | JGI IMG/M metagenome (GOLD analysis project Ga0208482, IMG submission 150737) | Freshwater microbial communities from Lake Mendota, WI - 26SEP2010 deep hole epilimnion (SPAdes) | ecosystem: Environmental > Aquatic > Freshwater > Lake > Epilimnion/Euphotic zone ... | reverse complement strand
ACGGGCCGCAAGCGGCCATCGCACACGGCGCCGGAAGCGTCGATCAGGTGGCCCTTGATGCAGCTGAAGCCGGGGGCGTGCACGGTGACCAGCACGCGCACACCGGCGGCCCGGGCCAGGCGCACATGGCTGAGGCCGCAGCGCTCGGAGAAGGAATGGAGGTGGAGATGGGTGGGGCGGAAGTCGGCCAGCAGTTCGGCAAAGCCAGGGATGGCGGCGGCCTCGGCGCCCAGGCGCTGGCGGCGGCTGCCGGAGAGCACAGGCGGCAGCAGGCGTTGGTGCGCCGCCAGGGGGGCACTGGCGTTGTGGTCGGCATCAACGCTCGGGGCGCGATGGGCGGCCGAGAGAATGGGCACGCCAGGCAGGAGCTGCTGCTGGGCCTGGAGCAGCTGCTGCACGAACAGCTCGGTGCCGCCGGTGACGGCAGGGTAGAGATCGTTGCTGAGGTGAAGCAGGCGCATCAAAGGGCCTGAAGGGCCTCTGCCAGCTGCTGGAGCCCGAAGCTGGGCCGCGCCAGGGGCCGTGGCAGCTCATGGGCGGTGGCCATGGCCTCGGTGATGGTGGCGGCGATCGCCTCCGGCTCCAGGGAAGACAGCAACCAGCCATTGCGCCCGGGGGTGACCACCTCACCGCAGAAGGGGGAGGCGATCACCGGGCAACCATGGGCCAGGGCTTCCAGCTGGGTGATCGCAAAGCCATCGGAGAGGGTTGGCAGGATCATGGCGTGGGCCCTGGCGTAAAGGGCGGAAACCTGGGAGCGAGGCACAGGACCGAGCCAACGGATGTTCGGGGCGCCAGCCCAGGCCTGGGGATCGAGTTCGCTGGGGCCGGCGAGGGTGAGCTGAACAGGATCGTTCTCCAGGATGCGCATGGCATCGAGCAGGCGGGCGATGCCCTTGCGCAGGCCGACCGTGCCCAGGAACAGCAGCTGAAAGGGGGTGGAGGCCACAGGAGCTGTTGGAGCGGACTGGGTAATCAGGCTGTGGCTGGGCTCGTAGACGAGGGGAATGAGATGGAGCTTGCTGGCCGGCACTCCCTGACTCAGCAGGCAATCGCGACTCCAGGGGGAATTCACAACGATGCGGTGGGCAAGCTCCAACTCCTCGGCCCAGTGTTGCCAGTAATGCGGTGGGGCCGGCTGCCAGGAGCCGGCGAGGTTCGGGTAGCGGCGGCGCTCGGCAAGCACAATCTGCTCCTCCTCAGGCCCTGGATCCATCTGCCCGAGAACACAGGTCTGGCCACGTTGGCGTGCCAGACGAAAGATGAAACGTGCTGCATAGCTGTAGCTGAATAGGCTGGGCGCTGGCCGCCGAATACGTTCGAGCTGACGGCATGCCCAACGCTGAAACCAGGCATTGCGGGCAATGGTGCGCGGCCAACCGGGGGAAGTGGCCAGTAGCCGGGAGCGCAGCTCGAATGGCAGGCTGCCAAGCCGGGGGGCACGAACTGCTGTACTAGGAAGATCGGGATGAAAGCGCCCCGCCAGAGCCCTTGAGGGAACGAATCGGGCCAAAAGAGAACTTGGGGGCACCCAAGAATCAGTGTAAAGGTGCAGGAGCGAAGATTGACGGTAAAGCGCACGGGGGATGGAATAGTACTCACGAGCGCCTACCTGAAAAACAAAAAAATTCAATGCATCAGGGATGGAAGGTGGATCCAGAAGGCGATCTCACTGGAGGGGGAATCAGGGAAAACCGCAGAAGCCTATCAATACTGGAGAGGAAATGAAGCAGCATAGAACTCATCATCGCCTTAACAGGAAATAGCGCTCAGTCCCGAACGGACGAAGAATTGGCAAGGAGGGATAACGCAGCAAAACAGCCGTAGCCAGAAACCAAGAAGTTTACAGGACACTAATACCCAGGAGATCTCGCAGACCATGCCCAAAAGAGAAGGTTGGGTTTCTATCTGCGAGTAGCTGGCGACTCAGCGAACCCATCTGCTTACGCTGCTCGGGTGTAAGGGCCAGAAAGCGAACCAATGCCTGAGACATAGAGACGATGCTGGCAGGATCAAAGCAATAACCATTCACTCCTTCATCAACCAACTCTTCTGTAGCGCCTACATTACTGCTGCTGAGAATCGGCAACCCGGCAGCCATAGCCTCGTTGATAACAAGGCCCCAGGGTTCTGCGAGAGCCGGATGAACGAATGCCAAAGCATGCGCATAGAACCGCGGCAACTCCTCAATCTGGCGAAAACCTGGAAACAACACTCTGGGATTATGAACTCTATCAGTGCGGACCTGCTCTTCCCATGGGGCCCCGTTGATTGCGGTGAAGCCATGTTTGGCACAAAGAACCTCAAGAGAGCGACGCTGTTCTCCATCACCAAGCAAACAAAGATCCACTCTAGTGAGGACAGAAGGAGATGCAGAAGCTGCTGCAAAAGCCTCAACCAGCCGGAAGAGGTTCTTGCGGGGAATAAATCTGTTGGAAGCTAGAAGATAAGGACGAATCTGACGGCTTATATCACAATCATCATGACTCCAGCGCTGTGCTTCTGATGCGAAGAAGTGATTATCTACAACGTCATAGCCGGCACTGATTTGACCCCGAAAGCCGAGTTTGCGTAGATAGGCATGGTGACTATAGCCTCCTACCAATGCTGCGTCAAATCTGCAAAGCCTCCTAGACTTGAAGGCTTCCCGCCACCAAATTCGGTCTCCATCGACCTCACGCGTTTCACTCATTACAATCGCCTTAGCGTTATGGCGCCGACACCAATTGAGACAGGCAAGCGCGTCGGGCTGCGACCAGCCAGCAATCGCTACCGCAGACGGCTTTAGATGATCAAGTTTATTTACAATGCCTTCCCTAATACAGTTAACTGGAATATCACGGGCATCACGATCAGGAAAGACGGTGACAATATATGAGCGCAATTCGTCATTTGACGGAGCCCAAGCATATGCAGAGTCTTTGCTTGCGGTTTCTAGACCGACAACATCAAATCCCTGGGAGGATAGTAATTGTTGTGCACTAGCCAACCTGGCAAGATGGTAGGGGCCAAAACGCAAGAAATGTATGACAAGCTTCTGTTTTGAAGAGTTGCTACTGATCAAAGAACTAAGTATGGTAAGGTTAGCAGAGGGAGAGCAAATCCATAAGTAGGGCGAAGAAAATGAGTGTCACGGAACATAGAGAAAGAGATAAATTGATAATTCATGCATAACGTTTCTTCATTACCCAGCTCGCTCCGCAGAGGCCGTCCCGGGGGAATAGACTGGTACACAATTACCAGTCTGGTCATGGCGCGCAGCAGCATCCATTTTCAGAAAGGCCTCTCGCTGCCAAGCTTTCAGCGGCTCTACGGCACCGAGGAGCAATGTGAGGCTGCCCTGGAGAAGGCTCGTTGGCCTGATGGGTTCCGCTGGCCCCGCTGCAATGGCCACGAGCATGGGCGCGTCTACGGGCGGCGGCTCAAGCGCTATCCGTGTCGCAACTGCGGCCATCAGACCACGCTCACGGTCGGCACGATAATGCAAGGCACCAAATTGCCTCTGACCACTTGGTTTCTGGCCTTTTACCTGATCGGCCAGGCCAATACCGGGATGTCCTCGCTGGAGCTCAGCCGCCACTTGGGCGTGAAGTACGACACGTCTTGGCTGCTGCACAACAAGATATTGCGGGCGATGGCTGATCGTGAGGAGCACTACCTGCTGCGGGGAAAGATCCAGATCGATTGCGCCTACCTCGGCGGAGAACTGCCGGGCGGCAAGGCTGGTCGCGGATCTGAGAACAAGATTCCCATCGTCGCGGCCGTCTCCTTGAACGAGGCGTGGCATCCGATTCTCGTCAGGATCACAGCTGTGAGTGGCTTCAGCTCAGAGGCAATCGGCGCCTGGGCCAGAGAGCACCTGGCTGCCGGCAGCCAGGTGCTCTCCGATGGACTGGCCCGCTTCCGGGCCGTGACCACGGCGGGATGCAGCCATCAGGCCATCGTCACCGGTGGGAAGCACCCCAGCGACCTGCCGCAGTTCCGCTGGATCAACACCCTGCTGTGCAACCTCAAGACCAGCTTTAACGGCACCTTCCATGCTTTCAACTTTGACAAGTACGCCAGGTGGTACCTCGGCGGCTACTGCTTCCGCTTCAACAGACGCTTCTCGATGGCGGCGATGACCGAACGGATCGCCAATGCGGTCTGTTGCTGTATGCCTTGCACCGAACGGGTTCTCAGGGTCGCGGAGGCTTATGGGTAATCAAGTAACGTTTAAGACAGAACAAGCAGAGGTCAGGGCCTCCTCAAGAGAACAAAAAGAATAATCTTATCGAAGCAAGGTGGCGCCATAGAGAAGATCTTTAACAGTAAGCGAAAGAGCCCTGGGGAGCTGATCGAAACTAGAGCCTGGCGAAGGCAATAATAGCGCTCACTACGATATCCATTCGCTCCCCATTCAAGGGCATGGATCAACAAACGCTTAGCAAGCCGAACCTCTAATGCTTGGTCGCAGAAACCAACATGTCGTGCATGATAGAGAATAGAACGCGAGGCATGCATTACACTTTTTACATAGTCAGGGCGAAAAACTGATGTTCCGACCCTGAAACCGTCATGTTGCCTCCAGAAACCGACTACAACATCTACAAACTCACCAGGGCCACCATACATCTTAACACGTGCTTGATATTCCCAGTCCTGTGATCCAGTAAGTTCGGTATTCCATGGTCCAACACGCTCGATAAGCCTCCGACGATAGATCGGTCCCATGGTATGCCAATGGTAACCGGCAATTTCGAGGGGAATCTGGCGATAAGTTGATCCGACGGAATGCTGGTGCAGGATGGGACGAAGCTGGTGGTCAGTAACTACTACTCTTCCATAAACAAAGTCAAGCTCGTCACGTTTTACGAGGACAGAAAGCATCTCTGCGATGCCTGTCGGCTCAAGTACATCATCCGAATCAACAAACATGAAGAAGTCTCCCCGAGCCTCCGTTATTCCAAGGTTCCTTGCTGCGGGAGCTCCCGAGTTACGGTCCAGTCGGACATAGCGCAGACGAGTGGAGCCGTATTCCGCACTGAGCTCCCGACAAACTGCCTCAGACCCATCCGTTGAGCAATCGTCGACGACCACAACCTCGGCAATTCCATTCGGCAACTCCATCAGCGGTGCAATGCACTCGCGAAGCATGCACGCACGATTAAATGTCGGGCAAATAAGGCTCAAGTAAAGCTGATGATCGAGGTCCTCAGTGGTCTGCTTGCTCGCCACCATCATCGCCGTAGACTCTTGGATAGAGTTAAAGAGGGTATTTCAACAAAACGGTAAAGCGGCCAAGCAGCAGAAAGTGAGGCAGCCAAGGTTCCGAAGGGCACTAAGTTGGCCACAACCTGACCGACTAAACCGTGATTCAATCGAAGGGAGAAGCGAGCCACACTTTCCCCCGCCGAAGCCAAAGCTTGGTGCGTGACGTAAAGTAAGTAGGAAACCGTGCCGACCCACCAAAAGGGCTTAATCCAAGGCAAATCTCTATTGACGGGGTGCGTCATAAAAGAGGCGACTAATGCCGCACCACTGCTGCCTATTATGGTGGAAGCGCCTAGCCCGGTGCTCCATCCGGCAAAAGACACCAAGGCTGCCAACCAAAGCATGACAAGAGGCTTGACACTATATAAAAACCGCCCAGCAATCACAATACCTAAAGCAAAGCAAGGTGCATATTTAAGCAATTGGACATTGGGCAAAAGCGGTGCAGCAAAGGCAACAAAGGCAAAGCTGGCACAGAGCATTACGGCAAGATTCGGTGAACGCCGCAGGATAATTGCAGCCAGAGGGAAAAGAATGCCGAACACAAGGTAGAATTGAAATTCAACCGCTAACGTCCAATACACAGGCTAGATCCATTCTTGGTCATAAAATGGGATCAAATAAAATGCATGCAATGCAAATGGTTTGATCGATCGCCACCACAACGTTCCCTCGGGGGCCAGAGCTGTCATCACGAAAACCAGCCCAGATGCAGCCAGTGCCGAGCAGAGAAAGGTAGGCTCGATCCGGACAAACCGCATTAAGAGAAAGTTCGGCAGCTGACCCCAGCGGTAGGCTCGACCGAGAGACAGTGGCAACACCAAACCTGATATCACAAAAAAAGCTGAGACTCCAATCTGCCCCAAGCGATCAGCGAAAGCGAACCAGGCATTGAAGACAGGATAAGGCGGACGCACAATCACATGCTCCAACACGACCATCAAGGCCGCTATCCCGCGCATGAGGTGCACAGAGTCGATGTATCGGGGACCTTTCATGCCATGTCCCGCATTGTCTCGTGCAAGATACCCATCTGCCGATCGTTCTGACCTTTATCGACATTAGTCACCATCAGACCATGTGCCTGTGCCCCTGGAATCTCTAGACAAGGAAAAGAATACCTAGTCTTATAACAAGGTACATTTACAGCAGCGTGGGCTGCTTTGAGCCAAATATCATCTGCATGGGGGCATTCATCCATAATTCGCTGCCTGTCGCGGAATTTCGTGAGCAAACGCTCCGGGTGAATAATGGCGCCGCCGCATCCAGTAATAAACAAATTTCCTGCCGGTTCCTCCGTACAATCCACATTCTTGGCCCAGTCCACATAAGGGAGTAGGGCACCATCTGAAGTCCATGAAATGCGGTGGCAGCGCGCGCCCACGTAAGCATCTGCGCGGTCCTCCTTAGCCAGCCTTTCCAGCCAATCAGCCGGGTAGAGGATATCATCATCACAAATGACAAAAGGATTGGTTACACCACGTTCCAAGAGCGGCAACCATTTCTTATGCGGCCCAAGATCATCACAGGTAAGGAATTGGACACCATGATGGACAAAGGCAGCGTGGACGGTCGTATCAAGAAAGTCTTTATCCTCAGGCGTTAACCACACATAGATAGACTCTGGTATGATTGTTTGTTCCAACAGTCCCAGCAAAACCAATGGAAGATCATCCAGCCGGGGCCGCCAGCTCGTAAGCGAAACGCAGATGCCGCCAGGACGACCTTTCGGACGAAGCAACTCGGGATGGGCTAAAAAGAGCCGTAAACGGCGCCTGCGCCGTGACATGATGTGGTGTGCCAGCAACGATCGAGTACGTCCTCTATCGCGCAGCAAACGTGCACCGATGTCACTATTCATAAGCATGGCTGCTGCCCCGTCCTTCATGCAGCAAGTTCGAAAATGAAAAAGTGTGCAAAGGATGTTTCTCGGCTCTCAGCACCCACCGGATAGCGATTCGGCGTCATTCCAGCCAATCTCCACCCCGGCTGATTGGCTGCTACCCATTCAGTGAATTCGCGATGGCGAACATGCGGCGACTCAGCGAATAGATCCGCCGAGTTCGAGCTGTAGATGATCACATATCTACGCGCAGCAGAAAAAAGCTGACGCATATAGGTCTCAAATACGGCATCTTCGACTAGATGGTAGATCACATCCAGCGAAAGTACCAAATCAGAAGAAATGTTGTCATAATCGGAGGCCAAGACAAACGTCTTTGTAGCGTCGCCGGCAAAAAGGCGACGACAAATCTCAATTGAACGTGAACTTACATCCACGCCCGTGTAGACCGGATAGGCGGCTAGCTTTAGCTGGTTTCCGTCGCCACAACCAAATTCAAGTACACTGTCCACACCGTGCCCTTGTACGAAGTTATTTAGGAAGTCTGCCTTAAACTTCGCCAGTCGTCCGTAGGATCCATCCCCCGAGTGACCTCCTTTTGCATAGCGTTGTTCCCAGTAATCGGCAGATCCGCCAAAGCCCACGCCACGCTTCAGCATAATCAGCACGGTTTTATACCAAGACAGTTTATAGTTCATAGATGGTCAATGGTAGTCGGATGAGCTGAATTGGATGCCGCGGCGTAGATTGCTTCTTGAGCTGCGCCCACCACGATGGCAGAAAACCTGCTGGCAACCCATGCCGCACGTGCCGCAGCAACATTACTTGCATCAGGGCTCCTGGCTAATACCCGGTCGATCACAGTAAAGAGTGCCTCGAAGTCTTGGACAGGCACAAAATTGCTTGCATCACCCTCCCACAGCGCCTCCATTACGCCACCCACGGCAAATCCGGCTACAGCTGTACCACACGCTTGAGCCTCAGCCACTGACATCCCAAACGTCTCCATCAATGAAGGAGAAACATAAAGGTCACTCGCTCGGTAAATAGACGCCATACGTCGCGCATCATCGACCCTGCCAAGTGGATGAATTCGGAGGCCTTCTATTGAACCAACTTGACCCTCGCCAAAGAGCAGGATTTCCACAGAGGTTTTTGCCCTGCTCCATTCACTCAGCGCTCGCAAAAACATATGAATACCCTTGAATTCATCTGTAACCGCACGCGCTCCAACCGAGATGACTTTCGCTGAGGCGGAAATGCCCAGCTCGCGACGGAGGATCTGCCTGGGCCCTACAGAATAGGTGCCATCCACAATGGGCGGTATCACAGGAACATCTGAAGCTCCGCTGAACACCCGCGAAGTTGCGATGGTCGCCGCAGTCCAGCGACTGTTGGCTAATGGACGTATGGCTCGACCCCGCACAAACCTCTCTTTAAGCTGCAATTCCAACAGCGCCCATGGCTTCAGGCCGGCTCGCAAGACAGGGCAATGGGCGCAACCCTCTTTGAACTTGTCGCAACCGCGATAAACAACACATCCCCCGGACACTGGCCAAAGATCATGGAGCGTCCAGAAGATGAGAGCTCGAGGTGGCAACAGATCTTGCAATCCTGCCAACCCCATCCAACCGGTCAAGCCATGCAGATGGACGATATCTAGGTCGCGAATGGGTATTGGGGATCGGTAACGCTCCCGCATTAGCAAGCTATGGTAGGGAGCAGATGAGACCCTGTGAGAAATACCCCTCAGCAACTTCGTTGCCGCCCGATCAACCAAGCCAGCTGTTTTCTGCAGTTGATAAATGCTGGGCGGTTCCTCACCTTCCAGCAGTAGTAGGTTACTGTCAACGCCACGCTGCAGCAAAGCCCGATGTAAACGCAAAGCGTACTGCCCTGATCCCCCATGCAGTAGCTTTGTGATATGCCAGACTTTCATTGTATGCCTGCATAAGTCATAAGTTTACGACGTAGATTGCGACGATAGATAGGCCACTCTTCCACCAAGATTACTGCCCAAGCCTCGAACTCGCCGACGTGGCGGCGGTGATACTCTAAGCGGTCGATCGTAAAAGCCCGAGAATACCCGCGAGGATTCAGAACATGCTGCTTTTGACCAACAAAGTGAGCCACTCGGGGTCGCCGAATCCGCTCCGGAAAATGCAAACCACATCCATCAGTGTCGGAATCGATCTCTTCCCTCCCGTGATGCCTCGGTCCATATTGAAGATCGGACCAATCAACCCGCGACGAACCACTTTGAGCCGCCTTATGTATCATATAATTTAATTGACCTTGATCACCAAACTTAAAAACTGGATCACCCATACAATCATTCCAGCTTCCCACACGCTGCCACTCTTCAAACGAAATGCAGTTTCACCGGCAAGCATAGGCACCAGCAGAATAGTATGAACAGCCGAGCCACTCGAATTGACTGTCTCTCTCCAGCAATCTCTCAAGATCGAAGTAGAAATGTGGCAACCAACCCGGGACTTCATTCGCTTCAGGCTCAATCGATATCTCGCTCCAGAATATCTGAAAGTCTATATCCCTTTGCACCTGTCCTGTACAATCTCACTAGATAAGGGCGTCTGAGTCAATCCACACATAGTGGTCGAAAGAACCCTCCCACATCGCAGCGAGCTTGATACGATAATTTCTAGCGACTAATTTGGTCATTTTTTCGTTAGGTGTTTGCGGAAAAACCGCCTGAGAAGTCGAGCTATTCCCTCCTAAACTGATCGCGCTCCGATCTGGCGGCTTTCAGCGAATCAGCGGCTCAGAACGCCCGATTGCAGGCGTTCTGCCCTATCTGGCCTCCCTGATCGCGGCCTCCTGGCCACACCTCTGGGTAATCACCTGCTCATGCCGCCGCCATTGCCGGCCTGAGCAGGTTGCCCAGACGGATCAGGTTGTAGGCGATCACTTGCAAACCAAACACCGCACACACCTTTTCGGTGCGGCGCATCTTGAACTGGCGTAGGCCGCCCCACTATTTGATCTAGTCAAACACCTTCTCGATGCCGCGGCGGGCGTTGATCGACTTGGCGTAGCTCTCATGGCGCGTGGTGCGGCCATCAATGGCGGAACCGCCAGAGCGGGCGGTGTTCTGAGCGACGTGCGGCGTCACCCCGATCCGCCGGAATTAGGCAACCATTCCCTTAGTGTCGTAGTTCTTGTCAGCACCCAGGGTCTTCTTGTGGGCACCGGGGATGGCAGCCACCATCGCATTGGCGGCATCCCGCTCCGCGGTGCGCGTGGCTTGCATCACCTGGCAATCCAGGGCTGATTCAAAGTATCAGCAGGTCTTGGGATTCGGCTGAAGCATCGCCATTGCAAGCAGCGCCGTGATATAGTAATAAGTTACTTTATGCCGGCGCGGATCGATTGAAAGCCTGCCATTCGCAGCAAGGTGAGTGCTGCCATGCTCAGGCTGGCCATCACGCCGGCGCCATTGCCCCGGTAGCGATGGGCGTCCTCGTGGAGCTGGGTGACGCGGATCCAATGCCAGCACTCGATGCACCAGCGGTCACGCACCAGTTGCAGCAGGGCCTCTGTGGTGGTGCGCAGGCTGGTGAGAAACAGATGGGTGGAATGGAAGGGCTTGCCGTCACGGGTTCCCTTGGTCGCCACCTCCACGATCCAGCTGGTGCCGCTCCAGTCCTCGCAGATGTGCTGCGGTGACTCCTTGGCCCGCAGTGTCCAGGTGATGTCACGCCCATGGCTGATTTCCTGATCCGTTGCCACGAAAGGGATCTTTCGCTTTCCCTGGAATTGGCTGCGGATCTGGCGGTGGAGTGTCTTCTGGTTGGCTCACTCCTTCGGAGAAGCCTTCGGCTACACCGTCAGCAGGAAGTCGGCCCCCTGCTCCTGGAGGAGTTGAAAAACGGGCGCTGGGTGTGCAGCGCATCCGCCTGGATCACCACGCCTTCGAGGTCCAGCTCTCCGAGGAGCTTTTTGAGCACCGCCCGCTCGTGGTTCTCACCGGTGGCGTAGCAAGCCTGGCTGATTGCCACGCCCAGGGCAGCCGAAAACAGCGTCACCTGGGCAATGAACGCGGATCCCCCACCGGCTGTTGGCTCGATCGGGCCTCTCAGGGTCTTGCCGTCACAAACGAGCTGATCAAAATACGCTCCGCCACCTGGGATCTGGGCGATTGTCCAGTCGCTGATGCTGCGCAGAGCCCCCACATCCACCTGGCGGAAGAAGTAGCGGAAGGCAGAAACGGAGGGCGGACGCCTTGAGATCGATGCCCAGCGCCTCTGTGAGGACGCTGCGATGCCGGATGGCAAAACGCTCCAGATCACGCAGGCTCTAGCAACGGCTCAGGATCCCCAGCACCGCTACCAGCAGCAGATACCGGGCCGGAATGCGAATTCCGCGCCGCATCCGCGCATCAGGGATCGCCCTGAGAAATCTGATCAGGTCGAGATCGGTTGCAGGATAAGAGGTTTCGGGCACGGGCAGGGCGCGATTCCGCCGACCTCAGCCCATGCTCGCAGCCGCGGCTATGGAGCTTGTGACACACTTTGAACCAGCCTTGGAGGCGTAGAGCTCACAGAAGGTGGGAATGAGTCGATCGAGCGCCTAATCCGCCAATTTGCGAATCCGCCGCAGCGGATGGTTGGTCGGAATCCGCTCCTCAATCGACACGTAGGAGAACAGCGAGCCGCTGCGCTCCCGGTGACCTCGTATTTCAGGTGGGCAGTTGACCAATTTTCGCGCAAGCTGGGTTTATCAGCAAACTCTTAAGGATGTAAGCGTCAGGATTGATTGCATTGCAATCCTGTTGATTTCATATTCTGGCAACTCCAAGTTACCGCGTCATCTCTTCATAGCTATCATACTTATTGAGCATGCCGATCCTTGATGGCTCCACCAAACGCATCTCTCGCCCAGGAAAGGTTGCCACGGTATCATTTTATTTCCTGCCTCCTTTGATTTACACATCCAGATGCAAATGTTATTTAAAATCCGGGAAAATCGCTGATGCACACAGCCATTTCCAGTCATCCAGAAAAACCTATCTCAGGGTTTAGCTGTTTCATGAGTGTTAAACCTCTGCCGCCCTTGGCCCTATATACTAAAAGTCGCAGAAAAACAATGCAAGCAGTATTATATTACCTTCAGATAGCACGAAGAACTCTTGCCCTCGGGAATACACTTAGCAATTTGTTTGCTACTGCCCGCACGTTATATGCAGGAAGCACACTAATCTGCTTTGCTGATCTAATTTCACAAAGAAACTGCGCATCATGCCTAATCAAGTCAGATCTCTTTCTATCTGTGCCAAGAAGATAATCTACAAACTTAAATGATCCTCCAATCACATTTTCGCTAAGGCAAAGCCAAGCCGATGGGACACCAAGACTTTCTGCTACTACAAGACCATGAAGTGACGAACTTAAGATATGGCTGCACTTTAGCACTTCGGCTACGAATTCCTTGCTAGGTAGGCTGGTTGGAATTACTCGTACATTAATCTTTGTATCTCTGGCCAGGCTGAAGGCCGCTTTAACATCAACATAGTGTGGAATAATGCCAACCATACTATGCGTTTCAACCGATCCAATCTCCGACATAATACACCTTGCCGCGATAATACCCGGGTCACCATAAACATGATTGACAGGCACTCCGGCCATCTCAAGTACTTCTGCAGTAAGTGGGCCTCGGGTTGCAAATGCTTTTCTAATCCTTATCCTATTATCCCTAGGCGAATCGCTAATAAATCCTGTACCCCAGCAGCTATCATAGGGTCCGGCTCTATCAAGTATGCTCCCAGCCATTAATAATCTTGGTACATCTTGATGAGGGCAATAAATAGCTTCCTTGCCAGTAACCTTTCTATATAGCCACGGATTTATGTCGTCTCCCCAGTTTCGAATTTCGCTACGTGACCAATACAGAGAAGTCCCCCTTAATTCATACTTTAGCTTTCGAAGAGTTGTTCTAATCACTTTGGCCAACTGTAGATATAAATTAGATTAAAGCTGGGATTTGCCAGCCAACTAAAAACTAACTACGTTCAAGTTAAATAGCCTGGCAAATGGAAAAAGCGCGGAACGCCGAACTCCCTTTGTGTCAAATGGCATTTGGTCTATTAGTCGAGCCTTGTCTATTGTGATATTAAGCGTGTTGATATGATCATAATAGTAATCCACATCAATCTGCTTGTAATAGCGGGCATCTATTGGTGACTCATCAGCTAAACCTATTCCTTTGAAGTAATCATGGAACTTAGTGTCATCACCTTTGATCGAATCGGAAAACTTTATCCACCTTACTGGTATACCGTAGCTGTGGCAAAAGACAATCCCGTGCAATGAACTTGACATTACCTTACTGCATGAACTTAAATGATCTAGAACATTCTCGAGGTCTCCGCAGCCCATATCTATAATTAGAACATCCGATCTATCTTTATATAGTTGAAGCACTGTTGTATACTCAGAAAAATGGGGGCAGATACCAAGCTTATAGCGAATAGTAGTAGGTTTTGGTTTGTAGAATTGATTTATTAGAAGACCAGGATCACCATACACTGGAGGGCAACAACCGCCTTGATCAAGTACGCGCTGACGAGTTATAGGTCCTCGTACGACTAAATTCATTCCTGGCACAAATTCTTGATTAGAATCTCTAACTCCGCTGCCGTAGATTGATGCATATGAGGACGACAGACGCATTATGCTACCAGCGGACATAATGTACTGATTGATTCCAAAGGCATATCTGGTGATCCCATCAAAGATCATGAGTAGTCTTGCGATAAAACTCGCTCGCCTTCTCAATTCGTCAAAGCACAAACACCTTTGGATCGTCTTTTCGTTGACACGGAGGTTGCTTAGCTTTTCATTGTAAGATGTTTTGGCAAGAACATAGGGGGCTATAAGATCACCAACATTTTTATCTCCCCACCAGTAGAATCGTGTTCTTGTTTTCTTTAAAAGGTAGTAATGGCCACTGAAGAAATATCTTAATTGTTTGTCGTCTAGTTCATCAAGCAAGCGCTGATTCCATTTAATTGCAAAGAACAGTAGCGTGTAACACGGATATTGTTTACTTAGCTGCCATGGTTTAGGGGAAGCCAATGTAAAATGTACAAATACTGCTTTATGGATGTAGCCTTGCAGGATTGTCCTCCATTTCAGGATGTTATTCGTTCTATTCTCAATAATCAAATTATACTCATTTCCAAGTAATGAGGGTGGCTCATCTTGATATAGACACTGATAGACACTAAAGAGGCTGTCGTCTCCGAATCGACGAGCGTTAATTCTTATGCATTCAGTATATATTCTTTCAACCCGCTTTGCTAGGCCAACCTTTCTAGCATATGCATTGTTGAATAATAGCACTCCTGTCTGAATACGATAACATGGATATTGCTTTATTCCCCATCTAGATAATATCCTTAATGTGTCCTGCTTCAGAATGCTTGGGATGGATCCATAACTCACCCCCGCATAAGTCATAATATTTCCCCAGTCTATGTCAATAGCTCTATTGCAATAAATATCACCATCTACATAAATGCAATGCGAGTATCCTTTGTCTGCAAAAATTTCGGGTCCATAAAAGACGTCAAAACAATTTGCCGGATATTGTCCTTTGTTGGCATGGAATATAGATGAATGGTGTTCTATTATGCCTATATTAAGTCCTAAAGCATGCTTTTTTGTTTCACGAGTTAGTTTGTCTGTTATGATGTATAGATCAACCTCTGGATTCCACTTCTTCAAGGAAAGAAGCGATACAATGGTCACTCCAGCATAGTGCTCATTGCACGCTGAGTATGCACAAATTCTCACTTGCTTAGGCCTTTGATCCATTTCGAATATTCCTTAGAGATTGCCAAAGCCTCTATTAGTATATCGATTTGCATGCCAATTGTCGCCGACTTAAATTTGTCGCTCGGTGTGTTGAACTTACTGACAATCTTTGCCATCTTTAGTGCCAGACTTGCGCTCTTGGGAGCCAAGATACTGTTATAATACTTCCTAAGATTGCCACCGCTATAATGTTGAATATACGATTTCGGATCTAACATTGAATTGTTATTCCATTCATTGTGCTCAAGTTCTCCTGCTATCTTTGATTCATTTAGATAGTGTATAAAATGACCGTTCTCGTAGGGGGCTTCATCCTCAATTGGAACGGGGTTGTGTCCGTTGTCCAGTAGTTGCCGGAAAAAAAATTTGGTAATGTCTGTATTTGCAACTGCTACGACACCGGAATTATATGTGTTAGATTTTCCTTTTGCTATCCATAATGGCTTGTACTCTAAATCGATAACACTAAATATAGGAGGTGCTGAGCACGCGATTGAGCAGTCGGCATCTACGAAAAATATTCTTTGATACCCGAGATCCATGAATTTTAGGATTAGTCTGACTTTGAGCCATGCTGCTATAGAAGGGGTAATAGGCCACGGGGTCTTATCCAGGCAATAGTAATAGTATCCACACCTTGCTGCATAGCATTGTTGTGATTTGATAAGTGGCTGGAAAAGGCGCTTATATCCATTTGTTGCTATACTGAATTGAATTGTTTTGTTCATCGGTTTAATGCTGCTTGACTTGGATGAAGGGACATATCCTTTAGTGATTTAACGTATTCGTTATATTTTGATATGTAGATTTCTGTTTCCTTTAAATGACCAGGATAATACTATAGCTGGCCAGCAGGGGGCCAAATCATTATCCTCATTAGCATAGTATTTATCTGCATAGATTTTTGATTTTTCCTATTACGGTTGAGCTACCGCTGGCATATAGGATTATTTGTGAGGATATTTATTCCCTGTATTAAAAGAATAGAGCCACTTCAAGTGGCATCATTGTTTTGGAATCATCATTAATTAGCTTTGCCTTTTTAACTTCTTAATTTCTTTATCGCTTTTCTAAGTGCTGTTCATCTCATTTGTAAATGTATTTCCCTATCAAGCCATGGTTTCTCAAGGCCGAAACGAGTAATTGCATACCCAAAACTAATTTCCGCGGGTAGATGGTCTTGTCGTGTCTCCTTGCAAATTGGCCTCGATTACTCAGGTTGGCGTCGGAGCGGAAGACTTGACTTGCCGGTTCCACAGTCCCCTGTACAGCCCACGTTCCTTCATCAGGCTGCTGTGGCTGCCGCGTTGCACCACTAGGCCTCCTTTCAGAACCAGTAGCTCATCGGCTCCCACGACCGTGCTTAGCCGGTGGGCTATCACCAGTACCGTGTGGTTGCGCACGAAGTGCGCAACCGCCTCTTGCACCAGCCGCTCGCTCTGAGAATCCAGAGCGCTAGTGGCTTCATCCAGGATCAACAATTCCGGATCCCGTAAGATTGCTCGTGCAAGGCTAAGCCGCTGACGCTGCCCGCCGCTCAGCCTAAAGCCCCGCTCCCCCACCAGTGTGGCGTAGCCCTGTGGAAGTCTCTCGATGAACTCCGCCGCCTGGGCCACCTCGCAAGCCGCTTCAATCCTCTCAGGGGTCGCCTCCGGTGTACCGAAGGCAATGTTCTCGGCAATGGTGGCATTGAACAGAAACGTGTCCTGGCTCACCACCCCCAGGCGCTGCTGCCAGCTGGCCAGCTCCAGCTTCCCCAGCGGCACCCCATCCACCAGGATGCGCCCTTCCGTAGGGGCATACAGCCCCGTGAGCAGGTCGGCGATCGAACTCTTGCCCGCTCCGCTCGGACCCACCAGCGCCAGCATCTGGCCCTTTTGCAGGGAGAAGCTCACCTCGCTCAGGGCTGGTGGCAGCTCCGGCGCGTAGCGCAGCCCCACTCCCTCGAAGCGGATCTCCCCCTCCAGAACAGTGAAGGGTGTACCACCGAGGCGGCGGAACTGCTTGCCTTCGGGTGAGAGCACAGCGTTTAAACGCTCGAGCCGGCCTGCATTGTCAGCCAGGTCGTTCGCAATGTTGGCCACGCTGGTCAGGCGCATATTCAAGCGCTGCAGCGCCAGCACAAAGGTGACCAGGCTCGGCAGCACGCCAGAGCCCCGGGCGCCAAACAGCACCAGGCTCAGCGCTGCAAGCAGCACCATGGCCAGCACCGGCAGAAAGCCTGCCAGGGGTTCCACCACCGAGATGCGCCGGCCCTGGCCCCGCAGGCCCCACTCCAGATCAGCCATGCGCTGCTGCAGGCGGGCATCGGCCCTATCAAGCTGGCCACTGGTGTGCAGCAGCCGCAGGCCCTGGAAATCTTCCGTGACCCGGGCGCTGATCGACGCCTGGATCTGGGCCACATGTTTCCCTCCGGCGCGGATGCGGGGCAGCAGCCGCTTCTGCACCAGCACGATCACAAGAGCAAGCAAGGCCGCTGCCAGCAGCAGCCAGGGGGACAAGCCCACCAGCACGATCAGATAAGTGGCACTCAGCAGCAGCGCCACCACCAGCGCGGCGCTCCTCTCCACCTGGATGCGCAGCGCCTCCGGCCCCTGAGCGGCGTAATCGGCAAGGTCACCCACTTTGTAGCCGCTGGCGCATGCATAACTCCAGCTGAGCACCTGGCTGTGAATGCGTGCCGTGACCAACGCCCGGCAGCGAGCGGCGAAATACCGCATGCTCACCAGGTTGAAGAAACGGCCGGCGCTCTGCAGCGCCTGCAGAAGCAGAGCCAGCACCAGCAGTCTCATGAACACCTGGGTGGAGGGCAGGCCGTTCAGCCAGGCCGTGGCCGCCGGCCAGTGGCTCACAATCGGGTTGGAGGCCCAATTGAACGGCGTTCCCGGCGCCGCCGAGAGCACCTCCACTGCCAGGAAGATCACCGCCAAGGTGGCCCCCTCGCTGAAGGCCTCCACGAGGCTGCTCCCCAGGTTCACCACGATCAGCCGCCATTGTTGGCGTGCCGTTTGCCGAATGAATCGGACCGCTGGTTGCTGGCTGACCAGCGGCGCCAGAACGGGCAGGCCCCGGATTGCTCGATCGAGCAATTGCATTAGACCTCAAGGAGATGGTTGATTGATACCGACGCGATCCGTCGTGCTGGCTCTCAGCGAACGCCACGCAAAGGCTGAGCAATCATGCATTGCAAAGCCGGCGGTGCCCATCAAGCCAACAGCACTTCATCCTTAAAATACCAACGATACATTGATTGGAAGATCAAAAGAGAAACCAAGATTTATGCCCACACCCAACAGGTCAAGCCAAGGGAATCTAAAACTTCTGATTGATCAACAACCATAAAAATGCAAGCCAATTTGGCCAACTCGATTAATCGAGCATTCCGACGATTGATCTGAGCCCGGGAGGTGATACTCCATGATCTGCGTGCGCGCGGATCGGCGGCGCGCAGGCGTGTTTGCGGGCTGGACGACATCCACCAGGCCATCCTGCAGATCCAGCACCGGAATCGTGCCGGGCAGGGAGGCCCTGATCAGCCGTACCATCACCGGCACGGGGGCCAGCGGGATGAATGGGTAGATCGTCATCTGCCGGCAGCCTGTCGCCTCACAGCCGGTGGCGCTGGCCGCAGGGTCACCTGGCACTTGCTGGTGTCCGTGAGCGGTTGGTTGCTGAAAACAGGCCAGACACACCGATCATGCACAACCAGACGCCAGGGTGGGAGCGGGGCTCAACCACCTCAGGACCTGCAGCTGTCCAGCGTCGCACAACTTGGGGCGCGGCGCAGCAGATGTGGTGTGCTGTTGGCTCAGGCCTCGGAGGCGGGCGCGGCGTTGGCGGCCAGCCAGGCGGCCAGGTCGGTTGGGCCCTGGAGGGTCAGTGGCCAAGGCCCACAGGGAGCTGCTGCTTGATGGGTTCTGCCAGCAGGCGGCCCAGGGCTCCTGGATCGATGATGTCGAGGCAGAGCAAGGTAGGGCCGATGAACTCCATGGTGTAACCGTCTCCCTCCACCACCAGATCGGGGATGCCCTGGAGGGTGGGATGGCGAAACAGGATCGCGCCGGTGTCTGAATCCACCGACTGGCGCATGCTCCGCAGCTGATCCGGCAGGGTCAACGGTTCAGAAAAAGCCATCGTCCTCCGGCCCGACGGGCCTCCACGGTGCGTTGATCGGTTGGATACACCGTAATCACCCTGGCGTCATCCGGGGTGAGCACAGCAACCCAGGGGCGTTCCAGGAATTCGAACACCCGTGCCCGGCTGCCGCCCCGGTTGAGATCGAGAAAGGTCTCGCCGCTTGCAAGGGCGTCTTGCACAAGCTCAGGGTTGACGCCATAGAGCGCGCATTTGTCGAGGGCGTGTTGGCTGAACTCCATGGAGAGCCTCAGGCACTCATCCGCTCGATCAGGATCGGCATCGCCGAAAGCAGGCAGTGGGCATGGATCAACGTTCCTGGATCAGATCGCGGATCGTGGAAAGGGGCAGGAAGAGCCTGGTTGGGTTAGAGGGCAACGGTTGAAAGCCGTAGCTCTCATACAGCGCCTGACGGCGCGCCGTGCGCTGGGGGTTGCCGCAATCCAGCACATCCAAAAGGGCCACAGCGATTCCAAGGGAATCGGCCGCATATGCGATTCGCCGAAGCGCATCCACCAGCAGGTCACCGCCAAACCCTGCACCGCTGTAGCGCTGATCACGGCCGATCATGGCGATGAAAGCAGCAGGAATGGAACCGTGGCCTGGCCTGGAGCGGGCAAAGCGCCTGGGCAGATCGCGATAATCCACGGCGTGTCCATTGATCGCGTAGGAGCCGATCAAGGCCTGATCCGCACTCACCATCACAAACAGACGCGCATTGCCGGCTTGCGCCAGCTTGTTGGCTGTTTTCTTGAAATAGTTGTCAACAACCTCCACTCCGCAGCTGAAGCCGCTGCGGTCATGGCGCTCCGGATCAAAGGGTTCGATCGCATAGGGCGGCTGCGTAAGACCTCCCTGATCGGCTGAGTCGCTCAATGGGAGACGATCGAGCGCTGATGCCGCTGGAAGGCTGCCCTCAAGGCCGGGGTGGCTGGTGCCGGCTGGTCCAGGGCCGCGAAGAAGGCGGCATGGTCAACCCCCTGCAGTTCCGTTCGCTCATAGGCGTTGATCACATCACGGGCAGCCTGGTAGGCCGCCTGCATCGTGAAGGCAGAGTCATCCAGGCCTGCCAAGGCAGCCGCTCTTTGAATGGTGGCCTTGATCCGCGGCTTGGTGCGGAAATTCATCCGCACCACAGCCCGCTCATCTGAGCCGAGCCCTTGAGCAATGTCAGACATGGATCACGCCGGTGAGACTCTGATTGTACGTCAAATCAACGTACGAGCAGACCGTCTCAGGCAGTCATCCGCTCGATCAGGATCGGCATCGCCAGCCACACCACCATCCACACCACCAGCAGCTGGGCCGAGCGGCGATGGTCACCGGGTTGACCCGTGCGGGGCCAGGAGGAAGCAGGCCCTTGTTGGTGGCAGGAGGCTGCTGCTTGATCGGTTCTGCCGGGAGGCGGCCCATGAATTCCATGGTGTAGCCGTCTCCCTCAACCACCAGATCTGGGATCCATTGAAGGGTTGGATGCTCCTCAGCTGATCCGGCAGCGTCAACGGTTCAGAAACATCAATAGCAGGGCTTACTGGGCCGCAAACAAGCACCTCAAGCGCTGTTGATGGGCAATCGAGGGCAGCACGCGCCCCCGGCGCCAACGTCGAACGGAGGAGGGGCTCACCTGCAGGCGAGCAGCCAAAGCCGTGGCGCTCCCAGCTTCCAGCTCAAGTGCATCCTCCACCAAATCGGCGATCTCTTGTCGCTCAATCTCAGCGTCCTTTGCGTTCGAGGTTGCGCCGCGCTTCTTCCTTGGGGTAGGCGCTGGTTGCGAGCTGGAACAGTCCCTCTGCTCCCAGCGTGATCACCAACGCAGCCTTGCCGTTGGGGTTGTGGGCAGCGGTGAAGAGCACATTCGCATCCAGAAACACACGCATCAGCAGGTTTTGAGACGCTCCAGGATCTGGTGCCGTTCCTGATCTGAGAGTGCATCAGCCTGATCCCATTCGGCGATGTCCTCATCGCTGTACAACTCCACCTCCAGCACGGCCGCTGGCTTGAGTCGTAGCTCACCGCCGCAGTCTTCCACGATCACCGCGCCACCCGGTTCGATGCCTATGTGCCTGCGCATTTCGGCGGGCAATGTGATCTGGTCTCGGGTCGACACCGTGAGCCCCTCGCGCCGGGGGCCTTGCATTGCTCCGCAATGCGGGATTTCAGCCTAGCGGCATTGCCTGATCAGGGCATCCGGGGTTGGGGACACCAGATCTGGTGTGGGTGGTGTGGTGCTCAGAGCAGCAGCACCGGCTCGCCAGCGGCAGACAGCAGCCGCGCTGCCTCCCGATCAAACGTGGCCAGCTGCTCGCTGCCCAGCGCTCGGCCGCCATAGGCGATCACCCCATCAGCAAAGTCGCCCCCCGCCGAGAGAAGCTTCAGCCCGGCACGAACAGGCTGCCGATCCACAGCCACGCCGCTGCTGCCCATCAGCGCTTCGATACAGGTGGCGCAGTCGCTCGCCGCGAAGCCATACACCCGCCGCAACACCCACACCAACTCGCACAGCACCGGCACGGGGATCGCGATCAGCTCTGCCTGCTCCAGCAGATCGGTTGCTGCCCTGGCCTGCTCAGGATCGTCCTGCACCAGGGCCCGCACCAGCACATTGGTGTCGGCGGTGATCCTCACGGGTTGGTGGTGGGCAGGTTTGTGGTGGGAAGGTTGCTGGCGCGAAGGCCTGACCAGCCGGAGGCCGCAGCCTCGTTCAACTCCTCCAGGCTCGCCCGGCGGGCGCTGCGCCCTGCCAGCAGGCCGATGAAGCCATGGATGCTGCCGGTGGCCTGCTCGGCATGGAGCTCCAGCCGCCCTCCCGGCAGCACCTCCACATCGATGCGCTGGCCTGGCTGAACGCCGAGATGGGCCAGCAGTTCCTTGCGCAGGGTCACCTGGCCCTTGCTGGTCACCGTGAGCGATACAGCGGATCGTTTTGTCATGGCGAGACGGCGCCAACACAGCCAGCGTAAGGCAGGAATGCCTTACTGGCGTGCTCCGACGTCAGATCACATCTGCAAAGCGCTTTTCCATGCGCCGGAACTGGCGGATGCCCGTGATCAGGAGCAGGGCCTGCAGGCCAGTCCAGAGCGAACGCTTGAGGCTGCGGCAGAACCGCTTGCTCACGTTGTCGACGTTGATCAGAACGTCGCTCAGCTCAGGCGTTGATCCAGCTGGAAGGGCTCCTGGTGCAAGGTGCTTGCTCATCCCACCAAGCCCCAGCCGTGGGCATCGAGGATCTCCAACACGGCGGGTTCTGGGGTGGTGGCAGGCCAATGCATCAGATCCCCGAGGTGCTCCTCCTGCCAGGCATCGGCGCAGCGCTCGTAGAGCGCCAGGTTGGTGCCACGGGGCAACAGGCGCGAGGGATAGAGCAGCCCATCGGGTTGCTCAGCGGCATCGTGCCACCAGCGCGACCAGGCCTGGCACACTGACAACTGCTCGCGGCTGCTGAGCAGCTGGGCATCCAGGTTTAAGCGGGCCAGGGCCGGACCCCTGAGATCCAACACCTGCAGATCACGGCGAGCCGTGATCCTGGCGATGCAGCGTTCTTCCAGTTCCTGGCGGCTGAGGAACTTCACGGCCGCTGGCAGGTGGCTGGCCATCACCTGATGGCCAAAGGTTTCGGCAAAAGCCGTCTCCAGATCGCCCGCCACATAGAGCACGCCAAAGGCGGCATCCGGTGCATTCCAGCGGCCCTGCCCCTGGCGTCCCCAGTGCAGCGCACTGGGGTGGTGGCAGCGATGGATCCGAATCCACTGACGACCGGCAGCAATTCGCAGCAGCCGCAGCCCTTGAGCCTGATGCGGCGGCGGCAGCGGCAGGGGCACCTCAGCGGGCCAGTTGGCAGCCAAACTGGCGCGCCTGGCGGCTCACCTCCTCCAAGGCCAGCGGTTCTGCTCGACACAGCAGAGCGGCCGGGGTGTCGCCCAGCTCAGGGTCAGGGCTCAGCAGAAAGCGCACCTGGGCCGGGCCGCTGTCGGTGTCGAGCAGGGGCAACACCGCTTCCAGGGCTGGCCACACCCGCCCACTGGCCAGGTCGAACTGAAAGGCCGGATACACGGTGTGTTTGCCATGGCGCCAACCGAGCAACCGCTTCCGATCGCGCCGCTTGCGCACGCCTTCACCACTCAGCCCGAGCAGTTGCTGCACCTCTGCCGAACTGAGGCTGCCGCCGCTGGATTGGAGCAGCTGGGAGAGGGCCTGCTCGCCCCGCAGCCGCAGCAGCGCCTGCCGAGGTGGCGGCGTGGGTTCCAGGCGCCAGGCCTCGATCACCAGCTCCGTGAGCAGGCTGAGGTCGTCAAGGACCACGGGAAGCGGCCGATGGCTCATGGTCTGCACAGCCCCCCCTGGCAAGGCCAGCTTGCTCAGCACCAGCTGGTTCACGCGCCGCAACAGCGCGTACGCCTGGGGATCGCCCGCCAGCCCAGATGCAGGTCCCGAGTCCTGAACAGCCATGGCGGCCACCTCGAACATGCTGGGAGTGTTGGCTTTGTCAGTATGGCGCACTGATCAGGACAAAGCCAACTGGGTTGGGTTGGTGGTGTGGGGTGGGGCTCGGGTGACACACGCTCAGATCACATCCGCAAACCGCTTCTCCATCCGCCGGAACTGGCGGATGCCCGTGACCAGCAGCAGGGCCAATCCTGCGGAGAAGGCTTCGCCTACGGCCAGGACTTCCAGTTGCTGCAGGGGCAGGGCCTGGATCTGGGCGGTGGTGGCGCCTGTGAGGGGGCCGCAGCGGCGGTTGAGGAGCAGCCGGGGGGTCACGGCCGCTTCACC
>Ga0208482_1000136_pt1 | contig 24096 bp, 24 predicted proteins | sample LakMenEpi26Sep10_FD_150737 | JGI IMG/M metagenome (GOLD analysis project Ga0208482, IMG submission 150737) | Freshwater microbial communities from Lake Mendota, WI - 26SEP2010 deep hole epilimnion (SPAdes) | ecosystem: Environmental > Aquatic > Freshwater > Lake > Epilimnion/Euphotic zone ... | reverse complement strand
ACTCACCTTGATGATTGTTCAAAGTGACGAATGGGGTTGGGTATCTAACCGGTCTGTGTCGATATTCGTGTTGGCGTTTGCATTACTGGGAGCGTTTGTTGTGCGATGCAACCGTGTCGCCCACCCAGTGCTTGACATGCGTTTGTTCAGATTGCCATTTGTGACAGCGGCCGCAATTAGTGGTTTTGTTTTCACAATGGGTTTCTTTGCGATGATTTTCGTCAACACTCAATGGCTTCAAGTTGTCTGGGGTTACAGCCCAACTTTGTCGGGGCTTGCAGGCTCACCTGGGCCATTGGCCGCTGCAATTGTCGCAGCACCTGCCGGCAAACTTGCCAACCGAATCGGACACGGAAAAGTTGTCGGGGCAGGAGCATTGATCATGACTTGTGGAATTTTATGGATGAATTTTTTTATCACACCAGAAATTCACTATTGGGATTTTTACTTTCCGACAATGCTCGTGACAGGTATCGGCGTGGGTTTATGTATCTCAACGATTTCAAGTTCAGCCACTGCATTTTTGCCAGTCACAAAATTCGCTATGGGCTCGGCGCTAAACAATACGTCGCGCCAAATTGGCTCAGCACTAGGTGTTGCGCTTGTAAGTTCGATGCTTGTCTCATCAAGTAAGTCGAATGACCCGACTTCAGGCTTTCACAATGCTTGGCTATTGATGAGCGGTGTTGTTTTTCTCTCGGGTGTAGCAATGCTTACTTTGTTTCGTCGACCAACAGCCGAACAACTCGCCCAAGCAATTTAACGAGTCACGCCAACTGGGCAAGTTACGCCAGTGCCACCAATGCCGCAATAGCCACTCGGGTTCTTGGCTAGATATTGCTGGTGATACTCCTCGGCATAATAAAACTCGGCTGATTGTTTAATCTCTGTCGTTATTTTGCCGAACCCAGCTTGTGTGAGGCGTTGCTGAAAAATGTCGCGGGTGGCAATAGCTGCAGATTGTTGATCCGTGTTGGTGAAATACACTGCGCTGCGATACTGCGTGCCGAAATCATTGCCCTGACGCATGCCTTGCGTTGGGTCGTGGGACTCCCAGAAAACTTGTAAAAGTTTTTCGTAAGAAATTTTTGATGGGTCAAATGCAACTAGAACGACCTCGGCGTGCATCGTGTCGCCATTGCAGACTTCGCGATATGTCGGATTGGGTTTTTCGCCCCCGCTATAACCCACAGCCGTTGTATAGACACCTTCAAGTTGCCAGAATTTGCGCTCTGCGCCCCAAAAACAACCTAAGCCGAAGATCGCGACTTGTGTCGAGTCGGGCCACGGTTCAACCATCGAATTTCCTAGTACGAAGTGCGAAGTGTTCATTGTGTCAGGCTATTAGATGGATATGCAGCCAAGTCAACTAGAACCGCGATTGTTTCTGGCTTCAGATCTTGAGGCCGCTCTTGAATTAAATAATGCGAACGCTCCGGCGGTTGGTGAAATTGATCGTGCGACGCTCGAGTTTTTAATTGAACACTCGCTCTACAGCTTTGCTATCGGCGACGAATCGTTGCATGCTTTTTGCATTACATTTGCGCCTGGCGCGCCATATACGAGCGTCAATTATCAATGGTTCTCACAAAAATACCCAGATTTTGTTTATCTAGATCGAATCGTTGTTGGCGAATCAATGCGCAACAAGTCACTTGGCGCCAAACTCTACGCTGCTATCGAGCAGCGAATGGTCAAAGATCGTTGCGCACCACTTCTGACTTGCGAGGTCAACTTGAATCCACCGAATGAGGGTTCGATTCGCTTTCATAACCGCATTGGCTTTCGCGAAGTTGGCCAACAAGACTCAAAGCCGGGTCTAACTGTCAGCATGCTCGCCAAAACAATTCAATAAAGATGCAAAGTATTTTTCAATATTGCAAGAAGAATCAAATCACGCTTGGCTTTGCTCTGTGTGCCGCGGTTTTAAGTATCACTTCTAATCTTTCTGGGGTTGGTTGGAGTTGGGACACGAGTGACTATGTCGCTGTTGGTAAAAATTTTGCCAAAGATTTAACGCTTTTAGATGCGACCGGTTTGCCCATGACGGTTCGACCACCAGGGCTTTCAATTTTGATCGCTGTCGGCGACTGGCTTGGGCTTGGCGTGAACTTTACTGTGCAGATTTTAAATGCAGTCTCAGCAGTGATTGTTGTGCTTTGCACTAGTCATTTGTTACAACTCGCTAACACAAGAAAATTTACAACAGCTATAGCAACAGCTTTTGTCGCTTTTAGCACTGCTCTACTTTGGCAATATTCAATGATTTGGTCAGAGCCACCGTTCATCGCTGTTTTAATGATCGCAATTGTTGTCAGTCTTCGAAAGATGACTGCAATAAAAGTTGTGAGTCTGACTTTTTTGTTTATCGCATTATTTTTTATTCGCTATGTCGGTCCAGTATTTGCCATAGCAATTACAGCCGCTTCAATTTATTTTGATCGCCGTCAACTGGGCTGGCTTAAATCAGTTGCGGCAAATGTTCTCGCTCTTGGTACTTCGCTTATTCCCATTTGGTTATGGCTAGATCGAAATCAAGATATCGACGGCACTCTCACAGGCGCAAGAGTTCCCGGGGGTGGCACGTTACTTTCTCCGCTAAAAACATTTACGAGCACGATCGGATCTTGGATTGTTGCCAAACCAGTTGAAGGCGGAATCTACCTATCGTGGGATTCGTATCCGCAAAATACAAAGATCATTGGCACCCTTTTTGTCGTGATTTTTTTTGTGCTTTGTATTGTTTATCTCGTCACCATGCTTCGACAGCGCCAAGTTTCTCAAGATTTCAGCGTTTTCTTCGTCAGTGCGACTGTGCTCTTTACTTACGTGGCTTTTTCGGCGTATCGATTCGTGCACTTCGAACTCGGGCCACTTGACAATCGAATGATGATCCCTATTTATGTGCCAATGGTTTTGATTGTTGCGATAACTGTCGACAAAATAAAGATCAGACCAAAACCTTTGCGACTCGCTTTTGCTGGTTCATTCGTAGCACTTGTAGTACTTCAGGCTTTTTCAAGTATCAACGACTCAATAAAATTCGGCCAAGATGGTCGTTACTGGTCTGCTCGCGACTTCATCGACCAGCCACTACACAAATTTGTTGATTCTTTGCCTAAAAATAGTCTGATGATGAGTAACCAACCGCAACAACTGTTTGCGGTTTGGCAAGACTCATCGGTTCTAAATCAGTATCAACTTGATGCTGCTCAAACGACGCCCTGTGAAAATCGCTATTTTGCTTGGTACAGCTCAACTTATGATGACGGCACACCAAATCTTGAGGGCCAACCAGAAGGTGCTGAAGTTTTATTTAGTGATCCGATTGGAACCATTTTGGATCTTGGCAAATGTGACGAAAATATTACGAAATACTGGCCATAGTAAAGTGACTATCTGATGAAAATCGGTGTACTTATAGTTGCTTACAATGCCGAAGACACGCTCGCCCGTGTTCTTGATCGAATACCCCAAGATTTTGCTCAGCAAATCGATTCAATTTTGGTTTGCGATGACGCCAGCACTGATAACACACACCAGGTGGGTCTCAAATATAAAAGTGGCTCAAACTTGCCACTAACAATTGTGCGCCATGAGATAAACCTCGGCTATGGCGGCAATCAAAAAACTGGCTACCAGTGGGCGCTAGAGAAGAATCTAGACGCGGTGATCTTGCTCCACGGAGACGGACAATACGCCCCCGAATATCTGCCACAAATGGTTGAGCCGATTATCTCTGGGCGGGCTGACGTCGTTTTTGGTTCTCGAATGATCACCCAAGGTGGCGCTCGAAAAGGAGGCATGCCGCTTTATAAATATGTTGGAAATAAAATTCTGACATATTTACAAAATAGTCTCGCTAAAGTTTCGCTTACTGAGTGGCACAGCGGCTATCGGGCATACAGCGTTTCGGCACTACGCAAGGTGAACTTCCTAAAGAACTCAGATTACTTTGACTTTGATTCACAAATAATTTTGCAAATGATTGGTGCTCGCCAGCGAATCACCGAAATTGAAATTCCAACTTTTTATGGAGACGAAATCTCGCGTGTAAATGGCATCAAGTACGGTCTGAAGATCTTGATTCACACGTTGAAATTCAGACTCTCATCAAATAAGAGTTACTTCTAAAACAAGAATGCGACCGCTTGTAGATCCTGTCTGGATCTTGGTTTTACTGCTTTCGCTGGGCATGTTTTTAATACCCAAAAACATTCGCTTACGCAAACTTCTTATTGCAATAAGTAAATTCGCACTGAGCCTTCTGATTTTTCTATCAACCGGTGTTGCGACGTTCATCTTTGACGCGATTCTGGCAAGCGAATCATCTCCATCAACCAATTGGACCCCTGAATTTATTTTTATCCTTGGTGGCGGCTACGAAATGGGCGCAAATGAATCTCAAGACTTTTTGGGCACCGAAAGTACTAGGCGGGTTAATGCCGCCTCAGAGATTTGGCTTCAATATCCCCTGGCTAAAGTCGTATTTTCAGGTCAACAGCCAGGCACACAGCACGATCGTGCCGCAACTCGACATGGCGAACTTTCTAGTGCTCACGCTTTACTGATCGGTCTTGACAAGTCACGAATGATCATCGAATCTGCTTCAGAAAACACACGTCAGCACCCGATTGAGGCGTTGAAACTGTTTGGTATAAAACCGAATACAAAAATCGCAATTGTTACTTCAGATTTTCATCTGCGCCGTGCCTCGGGCGAATTCAAAAAATATTTCAGTGACGTTAAATCGTTTGGTACCGATGACGCCACAAATTCAATTTCTTGGCTTGACTTCGTGCCTCTCGCGACGCATCTTGACGCCAACACCTACCGCATCAAAGAATTTACTGGCATCGTCTTATCTAAGTTTTGAAATCAACTTTGGCGCGCTCGGACGGACTTGAACCGCCAACCTTCTGATCCGTAGTCAGATGCTCTATCCATTAAGCTACGAGCGCAAATTTCGTCTTGAAGCCTACTGCCTTATGGTCGCCAAGACTTTGTCCACCATGGTTTCCACGAATTGCCATTGCGCTTAAACAATGCGAGCGCCGCCTGAGCATTAACTCGCGGATCTAGAAGTTGTGCTGGTTCAGTGACACCAACATTCGATAGCCACGAGCGATGAACCGAGTAATAAATCTGAAACAAACCCACACAACAATCATTTGCCCCACCAACCACGTTTGGATTTAATTTGCTTTCGCGTTGAGCAACAAACAGCGCGTTCTCTTCGAGTTCATCAGGCCAAACCTCGCGAATTATCGCAACGACATCTTTGCGCTTGTAAGTCACATCTGGAATCACGATCACAGGTTGGTCTGACGTGCAAATCTGTTTGCCGACCAAGATCATTGTCGAAGTCTTAGCCCCGTTCAAAGCCAGAAGTTTTTTTAGCGACATGTCGTAACGTGCCGCAATACGACTCCATGAATCATTGGCGCGTGCCTGATGAAAAACCGTGCACGAAGAAGCACTAACTGGCGCTGGCAAAAAGACGAAACTTGAAACAAGCGCGACAACAAGCACAAAAACAAACTGGCGGAGAGGGAGGGATTTGAACCCTCGGTCCGGTTTACCCGGACAACGCCTTAGCAGGGCGCCCCATTCGGCCGCTCTGGCACCTCTCCAAAAATTAAAGAACGAGTAACTATCAATTTCATTACCCAAGCGACTTCTTAGTGTAACGGTCAAAGTTTGAACCCTCTCGTGGCGGAACGGGAGGGATTCGAACCCCCGGGCCTTTTACAGCCGTCCGCTTTCAAGGCGGATGCGTTTGTCCACTCTGCCACCGTTCCGCTCGTAGACGCTATCTCGTAATGCGACTTCTTAGTTCAGTCATCCAATCGTCAGCTTCACGCCATCGAGCATCTGCATGTTCTCGCGCTGAATGCGCATGCACGCCACTTGCCGGATACGAACCAAGAAATTTCACATCACCTTGTTTGGCGTGCAAGTCGCGCAACGCATCAGCCATTAATTCATCTTGAATATGTCCATCGGCATACATGATGAAGCAATAGTCACCAAGACCACCGCGTTTCGTAGGTCGCGAAAGAAGAACGGACAAGTTAATTCGGCGAGCGGCAAATTCTTGCAAAATTGAAATCAAACTTCCTGGTTCGTCGGCTCGTTGAAAAACAACGATCGCAGTTTTGTCGTGACCAGTTGCACTCGGAACAGAATCTTTACCGACAAGCACAAATCGAGTTTGGTTTCCTTGGTGGTCGGCGATGTCTGTAGCTATCACTTCAAGACCGTAAACCTTGGCGGCATTCTTGGGTGCAATCGCCGCCAATCTCTCTGTCGTATTAGCCGCTACAAGTTGCGCTGCTTCTGCTGTTGAGTTGGCTGCTCGAATCTCAAGTTCGCCAAAATTTTTACGCAAATAATTGTGACACTGCGCCGTAGCTACAGGTATCGACAAAATGCCAGTCAAGTCACCCGTTGACACACCTTTACGAGCGAGCAGACAATGCTCAATATCAAGCACGATTTCGCGCTGAATCAAAAGGTCGTAATCAAAAACCAAGGCATCTTGCGTGAAGTTGACTGTTCCTTCGATTGAGTTTTCAATCGGTACAAGTCCAAGATCGACAGCACCAGATGCGACGGCGTCTAGGACATCGGGCACAGTTCGAAACGCAACCAACTCGCATGCGGCAAGATCTTTTTGCGTAAGCAGGGCTTGCTCGGTAAATGTGCCGGCAGGTCCAAAATATGCGACTCGCTTTGTTTGACTTTTTGCCACAGATACAAGGTTACGGTGCGCACAAATCGTATTCGGGGTCATTTTTCGAACCGCAATTCGCACTAGCCTGACTGCATGTTTGAGTACGTGGCATTTAATCCATTTAACGCAAGCCCCGAAGCGATGGCAAGTGAGCTGACAAAAAAGTCGAGCGAGGGCTGGGAAGTTGTTTCGATTGTGCCGACATTTGATGGTCGCTATTGTGCGTTTCTTCGACGACCTTCGAACACAAGTGCAACCACTTCGCCAAACCAAACACAAACTGCCAACGAAACCATCTCTGTTGCGACATCAAGTGCGCCAAGCAACCCTGCTGTACCTGCCGCTTGGTATGCAGACCCATCTGGTCGCTTTGAATTGCGCTATTGGAACGGCAAAGAGTGGACCGAACATGTTGCTCGCTCGGGCCAACAATTCACTGATCCACCAGTTGCTTAAATAAACATGCGAGCCACCTCGCTAGGCCATGCCGGAATACTTATCGAGGCTGGCAGTTCAAGAATTTTGTGTGACCCATGGTTTGTGCCAGCGTTTTTTGGCTCGTGGTTTATTTTCCCTCGCAATGACCAGTTGCACGTCGAACTTCTGGCGAAAATCGAATCTCCAACACACCTATATATATCGCATATTCATGGTGACCACTTAGATGAGGCTTTCTTGGCAAGTCATGTCAGTCGAGATGCAACTGTTCTACTGCCCGACTTTCCGAGCCACGAACTTGAACGGCGACTTTCAAGTCTTGGCTTTACAAAGTTCATCAAAACTGAAAATGGTAAAGAAATTGCAATTGATAACGAGACCAAGATTGCAATTCATGTTGAAACTTCGATCACCGATGGTCCAGGTGGTGACTCAGCATTAGTCGTCAGCGATAAGACGGCAAGACTTGTAAATCAGAACGACTGTCGAACTGGTGACCTCGATGCTTTGCGCAGCCATGGACCAATCGATCTGCACTGGTTGCAATACAGCGGAGCGATTTGGTATCCGATGGTTTACGAACAAGACGCAACGACAAAACTCGATCTCGCACGTGCGAAAGTCGAAAGTCAGTTTGCTCGGGCTCTTAAGTACGTTGAGCGTCTTAATGCTCGAGCAGTTGTGCCTTCGGCTGGACCCCCATGTTTTTTAGATGAAGACTTGTTTCATCTAAACATGTTCACAGGAAACGAAACTTCGATTTTTCCTGACCAAACAAAATTTCTAGAACGACTACGTAATCTTGGCCGCGAACACGACATTTTGGCAATACCCGGAACTGAAATTGAAATTTCACCAGAAAAAATCAATGTGTCGCCACCAAAAAACATCGATGTTTCAGAAATTTTCGCACACAAAGAAAAATACTTGCGTAAATATCAAGCTGACTGGTCGGAATGGCTGCAAGCCGAAAAGAATAAGTGGTTGACAACCTCATCAACTAACCAAACTGACTTGGTCGGTGAATTACAAGCCTGGTTCGAGCCATTACTGGCAATTTGCCCAGCACTTCGCTCGGGCATTGGCGCAAACTGTCTAATTAGAACTCGCGACACTAAAATTTTGATCAATTTCCAAGAAGCTAAAGTTGAAAATTTCATTGACCAGACATTTGGATTTAGATTCGACATCCCACGCGAACTTCTAGAAACAATCGTTCACCAAAAAGCAGTTGACTGGTCGAATTCATTTTTTCTTTCATGTCGATTTACCGCATGGCGATCAGGCGAATTTAATGAATATTTGTACAACTTTTTCAAGAGTCTTTCAGTTGAACGAATGACCCGTGCCGAGCACGAAGCAGCCGAAAGACTCAATTTCAGCAGAGATCTCAGTGAAGAAATAGAAATTGGTGACTACGTAATGCAACGAAAGTGTCCCCACCGCCAGGCTGATCTGTCGGTATTTGGTGAGATCGATGGCAATACCCTCACTTGTTCATTACACGGGTGGCGATTTGACTTAACCGATGGACACTGTCTCAATGCAGAAGACCGACCGCTTAAGGTGCGTAAGAAAACAAGTTAGTTTTCTGATCCTGTTGACTATTGCTGGCTAGTAATCGGCAGTTCAAACCAGACTGTTGCACTGTATTTAACTCCACCAGTTATAGGTGCGCTTAAGTGCGGATGTGTAACCAAACTGGGCCATGCAATCATCTCACCGATTTTCATTTCGCGGTTTGAAAAATTCTGTTGTGGAAACTGCAGTTCAGCACCTTGATAGTTTTCGTTTAACTTGATGCTCGCAGAAACCTGGGCGACATCGTGATGCATTCGCAATTCTTCTTGTTGTCCAACTTCGTATTTGATTACAAACACATCTTGGATGCCGTGATAATCAATTAATGGCCATTGCTTTTGTAATTGCGGCCAAATACGCAAGCCGAAATCAACCTCGACAGCATTAAACAATTTTGGGCTGATAACTGCCAGTGAAACTTCATGACCCGGTACCGGATCATGTGGATTGAGTTCGAATGCTCCAGTGAGTTCGGCCGCACGAATCAACGCACCACAAAAATCTGGGGTCCAGCAAGACAGTGCATAAATCTCGTTCGCAACTTTTCTGATTTCAGACGACGAGTCAACTGCGTCTTGATATCCCAAAATTCGCTCAAGGTCGGTCGTCATTAATTCTCCATCAATTCATCAGGCTTTAATCTGACATCTAATAGTCTCATTCTGACAGCGCGCGAAACGATATCTGTCAAACTTCGCCACTGATAGCCTTAGAACGCGTGAACCCACTTGAGGCCCCAAGACGAATTTCGTTTGATTTAGACACTTTTACTGGTGTCGCCCGAAAAAAGTGGTGGGTTGTGCCGTTCACGATGTTGATCGGCTTGGGCCTGATGTTTTGGCAAGAGTCAGACCTGCAAACCGAAGCCCGCTATTTCAGTTTGACCCGAATGTATGAGCCAACCGACGAAGGTGCGCCACTTACTTTGGTGGGCGTTAATGCCGATCTGATTAGTCAATTTCCTAGCGAGACAAATCAATCAGAGATTCTTGAGAGCGAGGAAGTAAAACAGAAAGTTCAAGCGAAATTTGACCGCGAAATTAGTTTGCTAGTCAGACCATTTGACAAGACTTTCGCATTGAATACCGAAACAGATGGCGCCGCAATTACCAAGTTTTCATTCAAACCTTCGCGCCGATTTTCATACGAAATGACTTGTGTTGAACGCGATGAATTGAACTGCTCTGCTGCACTCGATGCCTACGCTCAAGAACTACAAGGCATTCGACTATCGGCAACGAAGGCGGGGTTTGCAAATTCAATTAAATTGCTCGATGCGTTGCTGGCTTCAGACCTTCAACTTTCGACCGACGATACTTCGCGCTTGAAGCTACAACGCGCCGCATTTGATGAAGCGATTGCGCTAGCTACCGGTGAAATAACTCAGATTTCTGAGAGCAAATACTTTGGCGGCGAGACAGTTGAAACCGTTGATCGCCGTTCTTACATATTTGGTCTTCTTGTTGGTCTGGTCTTTGGACTGCTCATCTTGATTCAATTAGTAGTCACCGACTCAAAGATCAGAAGTGCAAAGGGTCTAATCGCCGCAGTTGGTTATGAAAATTATTTAGGCGAAGCCTCTAGTGACGATAAATCAAATTCGCTACAACTCTTGGCCGCTGCATTGCGCGGAGCATCGACATCTTCGATTAGTTCAATCAAAGTTTTGCCAATCGGAGCAAACGTGCTCGACACACAGTTAGCGACCTCGTTGGCCCAAACTCTCGGCTGCCAAGTGTCAATCACGAAGGCAGTTGACCAGTTAAGTGCTGAAGATTTGGCACCATCAAACAACGTTGTGTTTTTGATCGCTGTAGTCAAAGACCTAGCTGATTCGCGTACCGTCAAACAAACTTGGTCAGTAGTTGAGAAATCTGGAAATCGAATCTTAGGTTCAGCGCTAATAACGCAATAATGGCCGAAAAATTAAACTCTCGCACTCGTCTTGCGCTTTTCGCAGAGCGAGTCGGTCAAAGTAAAAGTTTTGTTTCAATAACTGGAGTTATTCAATTCGTTCTTGATGTGCTTGCGTGGTCAGCAGCGGCCGCATTAGCCCTTGTATTGCGGGCCTACTTGCAGGAAGAACGAGACATCAGCAATGCGGTACAAGGAATTCTTTATCGTGCGTTGCCGATTGTTGCGGTTGTACAAGCAATCACAGGGTACATCGTCGGCATCTATCGTCGACGTTGGCGATACGGAAGTTTTGACGAAGTTAAAGGTCTGATTCTTTCTGCATTCATAACAACAACGATCTTGTTGGCAATTAGATTTACCGATCAATCAATTGACGCGTTTCCTCGAAGTGCAATCATCACTGGTGGCATTTTGGGTTTGTTTTTTACTGCAGCGAGTCGCTATACATGGCGTCTAGTTCGTGAACAACTTCGCCGGCCATCTGAACTGACGGCTAAGAAAATTTTGATTTATGGCGCTGGTGAAGGTGGCATCCAAATTGTCAACACGATGTTACGCAACCCAAACTCGAGTTATCTGCCTGTTGGGTTCTTGGATGACAACTCCTCGACCCACCGTCTAAGCATCTCTGGAGTGCCAGTTTTGGGTGGACGTGAGTCAATACAAAAAGCAGCAAACCGCACGGGTGCAAACACGTTGTTGATTGCTATCCCTTCAGCCGAGTCTGGTGTAGTCAGTGAAATCGCCGAACTCGCTCGACTCGCCAAACTTGAAGTGAAGATTTTGCCGGCAGTTCAAAATCTTGACGAACGACCAGTAGACGCCAGCGATATTCGCGACTTAACAGACGAAGACCTCCTAGGGCGCCGAAGAGTAAAAATCAACCTAGATGAAATCTCTGAATATCTAGTAAACAGACGTGTGCTGGTCACGGGCGCCGGAGGCAGCATCGGTAGTGAGCTCTGTCGACAACTGGTCAGGTTTAATCCAGCAGAGATCATCATGCTTGATCGAGACGAAAGCGCACTGCATGAAGTACAACTTTCAATTTATGGTCGCGCACTTCTCGACACACCACAAACTGTTTTGGCAGACTTGCGAGACGAAACAGCAATCAATGCAATTTTTGAAAGTCGCAAGCCTCAAGTTGTCTTTCACGCGGCAGCACTAAAACACTTGCCGTTACTTGAGAGATATCCAAATGAGGCATACCAAACAAATGTGCTCGGCACACTAACAATGCTCAAAGCGGCACGTCGTGCTGGTGTCGAAGTCTTCATAAATATCTCAACTGACAAAGCTGCCAACCCAATCAGTGTTTTGGGCTACTCAAAACGAATTGCCGAACGTTTAACAGCCGATTTTGCATACGGACCTGGTGCAGGAAAATATATTTCAGTTCGCTTCGGCAACGTTCTGGGATCACGCGGAAGTGTATTGATGTCGTTTCGAGATCAAATTGCCAAAGGTGGCCCAGTTACGGTTACACATCGTGGTGTAACGCGCTACTTCATGACAATTTCTGAAGCTGTACAACTGGTAATTCAAGCTGGAGCAATCGGCTCAACTGGTGAAATTTTGGTACTCGACATGGGTAAACCGGTGAATATCTACGAAGTTGCCGAACAACTTGTGCGAAACAGTTCAAAACAAATCAAAATTGAAGTTGTTGGCTTACGCGTCGGTGAGAAAGTTCACGAAGAACTATTTGGCATTGGCGAAATTGATGAAAGACCTCGCCACCCGCTTATTTCGCATGTGCCAGCAAAATCAATCGATCAAAATAGCCTCGTCACATCTACTAAAGATGCTCGCGAATACATGATTCGATTGCTTGAAGAGCAGTAAAAGCTAACTAACTTTTACTTCCTCACGAATTTCATTTTTGCTTCCAGCTATTGAGGCAACGAGAAGCAACCACAAGAAGTGATTGCCGACAATAAAACTTTCTTGTGTTGATGCAGCAATTACAAACCATGTTGCAGCAAAAGCCCATTGACCAGCAGTCTGGGTAAATACACGCTCGAGTTGTCGAGCCCCACTCCATAAAATGGCCAAAACCAAAAGTGCCGCACCGATCACTCCGCCGCCAAGCAAGACGTCCATCACCCCGCTGTGTGACCACGTTGTACTTGTCAACGCCCACCAATAATCACGCTCATGAAAAAAATTGGGGGTTTGCCAAGCCGAGAACCAACCCCAACCAAACAGTGGCTTATCTAAAAACCCCGACCAACTAAATCGCCAAAGCGTGGTTCGTCCATTGAAGTCAATATTGCTTTTAAAGACCCGTGAAAGAATTTCTTGAAATCTAAAAGAGAACCAGGTCAACAAAATGAGGGTCAACAAAAACCCTGGGTATACAAATTGACGAAGTTGGTCGGATGAGAAATCTCGACTAGATCTAACCCAACGAATCGCCGTCCAAAATACCCAAACAAAAATGAATACGGCGATCGCCCCGAGAGAGGTGGATGATTTGCTGCGAAACAAAAGTCCAAGATTCAACAAGATCACATCAAACAACACGAGCACGACTAGGCCCCAATATTTTGGACGTCTAACAATCAAGATCCAAGTAAGTGCACCAGCGGCTAGAAGGCCTAATGCGGCTGGTGGCGCAAGTGAGTTGCGATTGAAATAAATACCTATCCAATGGCCTTCATCAAAATTGACGGCACCTGTCCAATTGTTTCGCACTGCATACCAAGAAGCAACCAAACCAGGTTGCATCGCCACCAAAAACAAAGTGAGCTGTTCGATCAAAGTGAAGCTTCGCGCTAAATACAGACCCGCCAAACAGGTAACAGTCAAAGTGAAGGATTCAACGAGTGAATAGCTGCTGAAAGTTGACCAGAAAGTCGACAGAAACATCCAGCCACAAAAGGCGAGCAAAACACCAATGGGTCCTCTCAATAAACTCTGCGGAATGCCGCGATGAAACAGCAGTACGACTGCAGGAACCTGAACCAATAAATACGTCGCAAACTTGGTTGAACTGATGATTTCGCCATTTATTTGGCCACTTGCTTCCCAAATTTTCAGTACAGGACCTTGAGTCAGCAAACTAAGCAAAATCACTACATAGAAATATTCAAGCCATTTCAAAATCTGACTGGGCTTGGCAACGAGACTTTGCACTGCAGAATAATCTACCTGAGCCATTATCGGCATAATAGAAGGCTTCGCAGGCGGGGTTAACAACTTCGGTAGAATGCAATTGTGACAACGACAAGCAATGAAGAGTATGACCTCTTAATCTCTGAGCTTTTTGCCGAAGCTCATGGCTTGCGAATGAAATATGAAGAATTCAGTCAATACACAGAAGCCAAAATTGCTGAGTTTGTTCTTGAACGCAAGCCAATGGCAATGCAAGTCGAACAATTATCGCGCGATTTGGCGGTTACAAATGCGCAACGCGCTCAGATTCATGCAGATCTAGTCGAACTGACTGCACGTATCGACAAACTCACCGCCCAACGCGACGCGTCTCGCGCCAGAGTAAAGGCTCTCGAGTCAACTCGTTCATATCGACTTGCAAGAAAAGCTCGACGATTAATACCCAAATTTTTACAAGGCAAATAATTTAATGGCCGTTCGGCAATATCCGGTGATAATCACCGTGCGTGATCGTCTTTCATGTCTGCAACAGCTTTTAAAGTGGCTCGAGAACATGGGCCAAAACGAAATTTGGTTGTGTGATAACGACAGTACCTACCCACCACTTGTCCAGTTTTTAAAAAACACCAAGCACAATGTGGTTTACAACAAATTCAATTTGGGACATAGAGCACCGTGGTTAAGCGGGCTCGTACCACAGTTAGGAAATGAGAGATACTTCATAATTTCAGATCCTGATGTTGTTCCCGATGCGAATACACCGAGTGATGTGTTTGAAGTATTCGAACACATGTTGCATTCAAACCCGACAATTGACAAGGTCGGGTTCTCGCTTCGAATTGATGATCTGCCTGATCACTTCACCCATAAATCTGATGTCATCACCTGGGAAACCCAATTTTGGCAAAATGTCTATTGGCCGGGCTTTTACAAAGCACCGATCGACACGACTTTCGCAATGTATCGACCTGGCGGTGGGCACCAAAACGGCAACTCACTGCGAAGTGGTCCCCCGTACTCGGCAAGACATTTGCCGTGGTATCAAGATTTTGCCAATCTCTCAGAAGAAGATAGCTATTACATTCAGCACAGCGATCACCTGATTACAAACTGGAACTCTGACAAACTGCCAGCCACTGTGCAGGCACAACTTGCAAAGCTTCGTGCCCAACAAAGTGCCGCTAACTGAATCGCGCCATGACAAATAGTGCAATTTCAGTCAGTTCTCTGTCCAAGAATTTTCGGCTGTACCACGAACGCAACCGCTATATCAAGGCAGCGTTGCTACGTGGGCGACGCGCAAAGTATGAAGAGTTCTGGGCCTTAAAGGATGTCTCATTTGAAGTAGCCCATGGTGCAACTCTTGGGATAATCGGCTCGAACGGTTCAGGCAAAACGACGATGCTCAAATGCCTAACCGGAATCTACACACCAGAAAAAGGCGCGATAAAAGTCGACGGCAAGTTGGCCGCTTTGCTTGAACTCGGTGCGGGTTTTCACCCAGAACTCACCGGCGCTGAGAATATTTTTCTCAACGGTTCAATTCTCGGCATGTCTAAGCGAGATGTGCAGAATAAGTTTGCCAGCATTGTTGAGTTTGCCGGTCTCGAAAAATTTATCGACACACCAGTCAAGAATTTTTCTTCTGGCATGGTCGTCAGACTAGGTTTTTCAATTGCATCACACGTCGAACCTGAAATTTTATTGATCGACGAGATCTTGTCAGTTGGTGACCAAGATTTTCAACGCAAAAGTAGCGAAAAAATAGAAGAGTTCAGGCGTGAAGGCCGCACAATTGTTGTCGTAAGCCACAGCCTCGGGCTTGTTCAACAACTCTGCAAAGAAGTGATCTGGCTTGATAAAGGCCAAATTCGCCAATCGGGGCCTGCGGCCGAGGTGATTGCTGCGTACACCGGGGGCAGCTATCAACCACAGACCGAACGCGATGAGTCATCGCGTAATCGTTGGGGTACGGGAGACGCTCGGATCAACTCGATTGAGTTGCTCAATCATGACGGAACGATCGCGCAGGTCATTGAATCAAACGCGGGCGCGCAAATTAGGTTTCAGATTTCTGCACACACTCGAATTGAATCGCCAATCTTGCGGGTGCAGATAACGCGACTCAACGGAGACGTAGTTTGGGCAACCTCAACTCAGCGCGGCACTAATACGATGCGTGTTCTTGACGGCGCAGCAACTGCCACATTAAACATTGAGTCGACCAAACTGCTTGAAGGCACGTACTTCGTGTCAGCCGCGATAACTGACTCAACGGCAACAACCGAGTTCGATCATTGTGAAAACTGGCTGAGATTCAATGTGCATAAGACAAATGTCTTCGACGAAGGCATAGTCGCAATCAACTCAACTTGGAGTCTTGAGCGACACCACCGCTGAATTGGTTTAGAGCTCTTCGGCTAGACGTCGCTTCAGCTTGTTGAAAGTTGCAAGACCAATGATTAGTGAGATCGTAGCTGCCACGATCAAGGCACCAACGTCTTGAAGTTTCGGACCAGTGCCATGATAAGTCGTTGCTCGAAAGGCCCGAATGAAAACTGCGGTCGGATTCCAATGCAAAATATTTTCAACCGCCAACGGAACTTTTCCCTCAATTATTTTGGGGTCATAAATAACTGGAGTTGCAAAGAACCAGAGTTGATTAATAATCGTCCACAAATATGGCAAATCACGAAAAAACACCGCACTAACACTCAACACAAGCGCGATTCCGCCAGCAAAACAAGCCATTAGAACCATCAGCAACAAAGTCATTGGTAGCCAAGGGAGAATCGCACTGCCAGCGATCAATAAAACTAAACAGACCAAACTCATCTCTATCGAGAATTGAACGAAGCAAAATAAGACTTGTGATAAAACAAGACTTTCTCGGGCAAATGCAACTTTGCGCACCAAATTGGTATTGCTCAGGATTGATTGCAAACCAACACTGCAGATAAGAGCGAAAAATCCCCACGGAATAATGCCGGTGAGAAGATACAAACCATAGGTGGTGATGCCAGAGGGATCACCGACCGGTGCTTTAGCGCCAAACAGCAAGCCGAAAACAAATGTATAGATCGCCATCTGTGCCAAAGGATTGAGAAGCGACCACGACCAGCCGAGCACAGATCGGCGATATTTGCTACGTAGTTCACGTAGAGTCAAGTTCCACAACAAGTTGCGTGAGGCAGCAATCTCTCTAATCTGTTGCATTGATCTCCAAGTTACCATTGCGCCATTGAGATAGACTTGAAATATCTCGCTTATGGATGGCAATTCTCCAGTATCTCCAGAAACTTTGCAATCAGATCTGGCTCTAGAACTAGAACAACTAAAACACGAGTTGCAAATTGCTGAAGGCAAGATAATGCAGCTTGAACTTGCGCTCTTGCAGTCTCGAGATTTTGCAATCGGCGCCGCTGCCGAAGCTGGTGAAGCGCCTGCATATCGAGCTCGGTATGTCGAATCTGAGAGAAAACTTGGCGACGCAAATGAACACATCAAAAGCCATCTGGCACATATCGCTCGACTTGAACAAGCACTTGCTGACTTGTTGAAATTTGAGAAAATCAACAAAGATTTACGCACTCAGATCGAAACTCTTCATAATTCTGCAACATGGCGCATCGGTAGAAAAGTCATGTTGCCAATACGAATCATCAAACGCATCGTGAAATAGCGCCGATGCGGCCGCAGTTCAGCATCATCACGCCAGTTTTTAATCCGCCGCATGACGCATTTGAACAATGCATAAAGTCTGTCTACGCACAAAAAATTACCGATTGGCAATGGTGCCTAGTTGATGACAAATCAACAGACAGCTATGTTGCCAAGCGTCTGAAGGAGCTTCAAGTCTTAGATAGCCGAATCATTGTCTATTTTCGCTCAGAAAATGGCGGAATTGTCGATGCAAGTAATGATGCGCTTTCGCTGGCGACGGGTGAATTTGTTGTTCTGCTTGACAACGACGACGAACTTCACGCCGATGCGTTGGCCGAAGTTGCCTCACGAATTGAACTTGACCCAGAAATTGACTACATCTATACCGATGAAGACAAAATAACTGTGGATGGCAAACATTATGACGAGTTCAAAAAACCTAAGTGGTCGCCTGAAAGACTGCTTGCCCATAACTACTGCTCTCATCTTTCAGTAATCCGTCGCAAATTAGTAAACGCGGTAGGTCGTTTTCGACGAGGGTTCGAGGGTTCGCAAGACTACGACTTGATTCTGCGCATCGTTGAACAGACGTCGAGAATTGCCCATATTCCAAAGGTGCTCTACCACTGGCGATCAGTGCCAGGTTCAGTTTCAATCGCGGCAAATGAAAAACCATACGCATTCATTAGCGCTACAAAAGCAATTTCTGAGCATCTGTCGAGAAAAAACATCGATGCTGAGGTCGAAGAAGTAACGCCGTACGCATTATCAAGAGTAAAACGCCGACTCAAACAATCTCCAGAGATCGGCATCGTGATTCCGACGTGTGGAACCACGAAGTCTTTGTTCGGGGTCGATACGTGTTTAGTTCTCAATGCCGTTGAAAGCATCGAACGTAAAACCAACTACAAAAACTTCGAAATTATTGTCGTCGCAGATGCGCACACGCCAGCAAATGTGCTCTCTGAACTTCAACGGATTAGCCCCACAAATTTGAAGATTGTTAACTATGAAAAAGAATTCAACTTTTCAGATAAATGTAATGTCGGAGTCGTCAACTCTGATACACCGTTTATCGTTCTACTTAACGACGACACTGAAGTAATCAGCGAAGATTGGCTCGAAGTGATGCTGGGATATATGCAAGAACCCGATGTTGCTGCGGTCGGCCCGATGTTGCTGCTTGAAGACGGTCGAATTCAAAGTGCTGGTCATTCACACACGCCGTACCCGCATAATTTTTATAACGGTAGATCAATCAACGAGCTTGGCGAACTTGGCATTCTTAAGGTGGCGCGAGAATGCACCGGCGTCACCGGCGCATGCATGATGGTGCGACGAAACGCTTACTTTGAAGTCGGAGGTCTCAGTAAGTCGTTTCCACTTTCATTCAACGACATAGATTTATCCTTTAAATTTTTGGATCGCGGGTATCGAATTATCTGGACACCTTTTGCTCGTCTCTTTCACTTTGAAACTGCGACAAGACCAAATGTTTCAACACCACAAGAAGTTGAACTAATCACTAATCGCTGGGGAAACAGAATTTATAACGACGAATACTGTCGCATCGAATAAATCTTGTGGGCGAGGGGGGACTTGAACCCCCACGTCCTTGCGAACACTGGCACCTGAAGCCAGCGCGTCTGCCATTTCGCCACTCGCCCGAATGGACTACTGACGCTAACAGTTATGCATAGATGTGGGGCGTAGAATTGGTGCATGTTTGCGCGTGCATACGGCTCTGCAATCAGGCCAATAAACCTCGGGCGCGAACTACTTGGGTTGATCGATTCGATGGATAAATCGGGCCCAATCAACCCAGATTTTGTTGTTAATTTAAACGCGACAGACTATGCGGCTTTTGCCGATATTGAAAAACATCTGACACGCGAACTTGCAGAAGCGGCGACGCAGTTCGCTGAAAAAAACGATTTAAAGCATTCAGCACCAATATCTGTGATTTTGAGAGTTGACGATGCGATAAAAGTCGGAGACTTTTCGATAATCAATGAGAGTCAACCCGAACGTACGAGTGATGTGCTCGCTACTCAAAAGAACTCGATTGCCATGCAGCCTCTGGTGGCCACAGCACCTCTGATTGAGGCTGTGTTGGTCATGCAAAATGGTGAGCGAATCGTCTTGGAAACCGACTCGCTTAAAATAGGTCGCCAAGCCACTTGTCGAATCGTGTTCAACGACAGCAATGTCAGCCGCGAACACGCTCAAATGCGTCGAACCGCCGATGGTTGGAAGCTTTTGGACCTTGGCAGCACCAATGGCACAAAAATCAACGGGGTAAAAATCTCCGAGGAGCAATTGCTTGTAAACGGAGACGAACTCAGTTTCGGTACTTCAAGTGCGAAGTTTGAGATTTCGTGAGCATTTATCAAGATGAGAATCGGTTCGCCTGATGTTGGTTAAATGGGGTGCATCTAGCGACACTGGCACTTTGCGAGTGCAAAATGAAGATTCTTTTCTTGCCCAAGAGAAGATTTTCGTGGTCGCAGACGGCATGGGCGGGCATAATGCGGGCGAAGTCGCGAGCGCCATGGCTATCAAAATGTTGGCAGAAGCACAAACGAACGGAATTGCTGATGCAAGTCAGCTTGCAAAAGTAATCGAACAGATTAACCATTCAATTTTTCAGGCTGCAGCCAATCAAACTGATCAGCGTGGCATGGGCACAACACTCGCTGTATTGGCATTAACACCAAACCAAACAACGAACGAAGTTTCGGCTGCGGTTGCCAATATTGGTGACTCACGTACATATCTATTTCGCAATGACGAGTTTCGGCAAGTCAGTGTTGACCACTCGTATGTGCAGGACCTGGTCAGTGAAGGTTTGATAACGCGTGAAGAGGCGCGGACACATGCGCGACGCAACATCGTAACGAGGGCTCTAGGTATTGAACCAAGTGTTGCAGTCGACACTTGGACGCTTCCGCTTATCACCGGTGACAGATATGTCTTGTGCAGTGATGGTTTGGTTGATGAAGTTACCGATGAAGCAATAGAAAAATGCGTTAAGCAAAAAATTGAACCACAAAAAATTGCTGATCAACTTGTCGCAATTGCAAATGCCAACGGAGGTCGTGACAACATCACCGTCATAGTTGTCGATGTAATTGCAGATGGCGCCAACTCAGCAGCAGCATCTTCTGTAGCCCCTGCAACAGCGCGTAAAAAGAAGCCGCTGGTTAAAAAACTTGTGCTCAGTGGCGCGATTGCGATTACAACCGTTGTCGCCATCGTGCTTTTAAGTTCTTATCTGCGCAGCGGATACTTTGTTGCCTACGAAAACTCAGATTCTGATGCTCGAGTACTGATTTATCGTGGCAAGAATTTCTTATGGGTGAACCCAACTATCGAAGCCGACAGCACGCTAACCCGTGAAGACTTAAGTCTCGGATTGGCACGCGAGATCATTGCGCGACCATCATTTTCATCAACTTCTGATGCTCGTGACTATGTCAACCAAATTCGCGACGTCGTAGAGCAAACGAAGCCATGAGTGATAACAGCCGAACCATAGTCAACGACCGATATGAAATCGGCAAACGTATCGGGCGTGGTGGCATGGCCGAGATTTTCCAGGCCAGAGATATTTTGCTCGACCGCCCCGTGGCAATGAAGGTATTGTTTCCGGAATTTGCGACTGACCCCGCATTTGTCGAGCGCTTTAGGCGCGAAGCACAAGCAGCGGCGAACTTAAATCATCCAAATATTGTCGCTGTTTATGACTGGGGCAAAGTAAACAATACGTATTACATCGCAATGGAATACGTCAATGGTCGAACGTTGGCAGATATTTTGAAACAGAGCGGCACTCTTACCCCGATGCAAGTTTGCGACGTCATGAGCGAAGTTGCATCAGCGCTGATTTCGGCTCATCAAAACGGCGTGATCCACCGTGATATCAAACCAGGAAACATCCTTGTGAGTACAACCGGTCAGGTAAAAGTTGCTGACTTTGGTATTGCGCGCGCGCTTGGTGCAGGAGTTGAACAAGGACTCACACAGACTGGCGCCGTGATGGGCACAGCCACCTATTTCTCGCCCGAACAAGCGCAAGGTGTATCTACCGATCAGCGCAGCGACATATATTCGCTCGGGGTCGTTATGTACGAAATGCTCAGTGGCGTTGCCCCTTTCACCGGCGAAAACGCCGTCGCGATTGCGTACAAGCAGGTACATGAACGCGCCATGCCACTAGATCAACGCCTGACATCTGCTCCGCCAGAAGTTGCTGCAATCGTCGCTAAGTGCATGGAAAAATCGCCCGACGATAGATATTCGAGTGCTGAAGAAGTGCGTGACGAATTGCGTCGATTCGTCGAAGGTATGCCTGTCTTGGCGGTGTCTGCAAAGAAAGAAGCGGAACGTGCAACACAGGTGCTGCCACAAACAGATGTCAATGCAACGACTGTGATTAGTGCGCAAGACGCGGCGACTGAGTTACTGCCAAAAATTTCGCCGACTGCAACTAAGCAAACTAACTATCCGCCATACGACGATAAGTCTCCGCAACGTACTGCAGTGTTTGTTTTTGGTGCATTGTTTGCCGCAATCGTCTTGCTCGCGGGCGGGCTTTTTCTTTACCAGACCCTCACCCGCAATTCGGCAAACGCGTCGATCACAGTACCCGATGTACGAAATTTGACAGTCAAACAAGCAAGTGAGCAGTTACTCGCATCTGGTTTCACGCCGATTCCTTATGCAGCGACCAAAGATGGTGTTGGAAACGACATCGTCTATGCGCAAGACCCCCCGCCAAGTGTGCTCGCACGCTCGGGTGATCAAATCACAATCACATATAACCCCGCGAGCACACCGGTCGCTGTGCCGCTTGTACGCGGGTTAACAGTGAAAGAAGCGACTGCCCTGTTGGCGCCACTGGGATTGACTCTTTCGATCAAAGAAGTAGTCAATGATCCGAAGATTCCAGAAAATCAGATTATGTCGCAAGATCCAAAAGTTGATACACAAGTGCGTTCTGGATCGACGATTGTTGTCATTGTGTCTGGCGGTCTGGGCCAGGCGACTGTGCCGAATGTTCAAGGGCAAGTAGCCAACGCCGCACAACAGTTGTTGCAAACTTCGCCATACAACTTTGTCGTCACTTTGGTTAACGAAGCGAGTTCAACAATCGAGCAGGGGCGCGTAATTCGAACAGAGCCAGCTATCGGCGCCCAGAGCCCAGCGGGCTCGGCGATTACAGTGTTTGTTTCGTCTGGTGGAAACAAGGTCGCTGTGCCGCAAGTAGAAGGCCAGACCGAAGTTGATGCGCGTGCACTTCTTGCAACTGCTGGATTAACCCCAGATGTCAAATATCAAGACGTGCCGGCAAATGACATCAACATTGGCAAAGTAATCACACAAGGCACTGACGCTGGCACACTTGTTGACCCTGGGTTCATCATTCGTTTGACAATTGGTCGCGCAGCGGCGGCTACGCCATAATTTTATTTTTCACAACGATGGAGAAAATTTCTGATTATCTTGTGACCATAATCGGTCAACACACTTTCAGGATGAAACTGCACGCCTTCTATATCTAATTCGCGGTGACGCACCCCCATGATGATGCCATCAGATGTCGAAGCAGTTACTGTCAAACAGCTCGGTAGTGAACTTGGTTCGATAACAAGTGAGTGGTACCGAGTCGCATAAATCGGCGAGTTAATGCCGTCAAACACACCACTGCCGTAGTGACTTATCTCCGAAGTTTTGCCATGTTGAATCTCGGGCGCATTTACAATTTGGGCGCCAAACACATGTCCGATTGCTTGGTGCCCAAGACAAACGCCAAAAATCGGTGCAACGCCTGCAAACTTGCGAATAGATTCACACAAGATTCCTGCATCATGCGGTTGACCCGGCCCAGGAGAAAGCAAAACTCCGTCGGGATTCAATTTGATTGCTTCGTCGACAGTAACTTGATCGTTGCGCACGATAATCGGCTGTGCCCCAAGTTCGCCAAGATACTGCACGAGGTTGTAAACGAAACTGTCATAGTTATCGATCACCAAAATTCGCGCAGTGGTGCTGTTCATCATCTTCAGCCTGCCTGAGAATTAAGCAATTACAAAGTGATTTAATCCCCTACACTTAATGAAGTTATGGCAAGCCAAAAGCGACGAAGTGGTGGTCGAACCACCCCAAAAGGCACAAAGCCTGGCCGAGTGCATGAGACCCATCGCCTCGATACGTCGGATACGCATTCAATGCACGGACAAAATATTGCTGACGCCTCTTCGCGATATACGCCGCCAACTTTGCGTGAACAACGTGTTAGTCCACCATGGGTACCTGTATTGATGTTCGCCTTGCTTGGTCTTGGCGCATTGGTGATCTTGCTCTACTACCTGGGTTTCGTACCTGGTGGTCGCAACAATTGGTACTTGTTTTCTGGTTTGCTTGCGGTGCTTGGCGGTTTATACACCGCAACTAAATATCACTGATCAATTTCAGTCGATCGGCGCGATTAAATCCATATCTTCCAGACAATGTTTTGGTGGCGGCGGGTTTTGATCTGGAGCCATTGTCATTCGTAATTCAGTGCCGCAACTCGAGCAACGATAACGCACGTTTATGCGTCGCATTTCGCCTGCTGGCGGTGGCGGCGGAAGCGTAGA
>Ga0208482_1000134_pt1 | contig 24174 bp, 17 predicted proteins | sample LakMenEpi26Sep10_FD_150737 | JGI IMG/M metagenome (GOLD analysis project Ga0208482, IMG submission 150737) | Freshwater microbial communities from Lake Mendota, WI - 26SEP2010 deep hole epilimnion (SPAdes) | ecosystem: Environmental > Aquatic > Freshwater > Lake > Epilimnion/Euphotic zone ... | reverse complement strand
CATGCGCCTAGCCAAGCTGCATCATGATTCCCCCAAGTGAAGGCAACGTTGGGTTGAACCATCATGTAATCAACCACCTTATCGCCTCGCTGGCCTCTATCCCAACAATCCCCTGCGATAATCAATTCATCGATAGCTAGATTGCGAACAGCTCGAACGGTTAAGTGAACTAATTCGGGTCCTTTGCCATTTTCAAGGATAGTATCAATAAGGGCGGAGTAGTACTCATTGCCCCGGTCTGCAGAAGGTTCATGGAGTAATTCGATAAATAGGTCGCGATAATCAATCGGAGATATTTTGTAAATTTTCTCAAGCCCATATCGTTTTGAAAGAACGCGCAAGATTGAGAATAAATGCTTGAGGTTTTTGTGGCAGAATTCTCTTTCGTTCGCAGGGTTTTCTAATCTTGGTTTAATCGCGTCAAGCATTTCTCTGGGATAGAAAATAAGGGTAAGGAATTCCCTTAATTCCATGGGTGGCATAATATTGCCGAATAAACCCTCTACTAATGGGCGAAGTTTTCCTGAAGCATTGTTGATTACATGCCTAAGTTTTGTGTATTCGCCATGGATATCGCTTATGATGTGAATTGTGCCCTTGGGCAAGGTAAGTAGTGCTTCAAGTCTTGCAACTTCCGCTAATGCTGAGTCGATGTTTGGGAATAATGTTTTCCACGGAGCAAGTGCGGTGATTTCTTCGGGACTTATTTTAATATCAAGAGCCATTTAATGCTTCCTTGTGCGCTTAAAAATTTACTCAATCATTATCATTAACAAGTATTGGTTTGATAATCAATCAGGGCTTATTAATTAATCAAATTATTACTAAAATAAAAGTGTATTTTGACTGTCCAATTGTTAGGCTATTTTATTCGTAAATGATGATTCATGGAAAGGTAAAATAACATGAAAGTTTTAGTTATTGATGTTGGTGGTACGAATATAAAAATTAAGGTTTCTAATAAAGATGAAGTGCGTAAATTTCCTTCTGGTCAAGATATCACTGGTAAGCAAATGGTTGCTGGTGTTCTGGAAAACTCCAGAGATTGGGCTTATGATTGTGTAACCATTGGTTTTCCTGGCCCGGTTGTTAATGGAAAAATCAGAAATGAACCTGTTAACCTTGGACCAGGTTGGGTGAATATTGACTTTGAAAAAGCTTTTGGGAAGCCAGTTCGAATTATCAATGATGCTGCGATGCAGGCATTAGGTTGTTATGAAGGTGGAAGAATGTTGTTCCTTGGTCTCGGCACCGGGCTTGGGACAACTTTAATTGTTGACGGGGTAGTTGCTGCACTTGAGGCTGGGCACCTTCCGTTCAAGAAAAACAAAAGTTTTGAGTATTATGTAGGTGTAAAAGCATTAAATCGCTCTAGTCGTAAACATTGGCAAGATAATGTATTCGAAGTTATTAAATTGTTAAAAGATGCGATGGTCGCCGATTATGTGGTGTTGGGGGGCGGGAATATCAAAAAGCTGGATTCTCTGCCTGATGGCGTTAAAAAGGGTGATAACAGTTATGCATTTTTAGGTGGCGTTCGTTTTTGGGATAATAAGGTCCCAGAAAAATCGAAAAATAAAAAATAGCCTGTGTATAAGTTGTTTTTAATTTCTGGCATAGCTTGTGTGTATTTTCTTTAATAAGTTAAAGTTAGATACCACAAGTTTTAGAAGTAGTTTTCTAATCAAATCAAAGGCGCTTAAATGTCAGATTACATATTTACAATTGAAAATCTTATTAAGGCTTACGGAAAGAAAGAGGTTTTAAAAAACATCTGGCTTTCTTTTTACCCTGGGGCCAAAATTGGGGTCATTGGTTCAAATGGAGCTGGGAAAAGCTCTCTTCTTCGAATTATGGCCCTCCAAGACAAAGATTTTATAGGTTCTGTTCGAGCCGCCCCTAATGTTTCCATCGGGCATGTCCCCCAAGAACCCCGCCTTAATGAATCCAAAGATGTTCTTGGAAACTTGGAAGAAGCTGTAGAACCAATACGAAAATTATTAATCCGAAGTGAAGAACTAGGAATGAAATTTGGCGAAGATCTTTCACCAGAAGAAATGGAGAAAGTTCAGGCCCAATTTGATCGCGTTCAAGATGCAATTAATGCCGCTGACGCTTGGGATCTTGACCGCAAATTAGAAATGGCAATGGATGCCATGAGATTGCCTCCCCCGGACGCTAAGATTTCCAAATTAAGCGGTGGCGAAAAACGAAGAGTTGCACTTTGTAAAACACTGCTTGAAAGCCCCGATATTCTTCTGCTTGATGAGCCAACTAATCACCTTGATGCCGAAGCCGTTGCTTGGCTTGAAAAAACCCTTAAAAATTACCCTGGAACAGTGGTATCGGTAACCCATGACCGGTACTTTTTAGATAATGTTGCTCAATGGATTTTGGAATTGGATCGTGGACAGGGGATTCCGTGGAAAGGGAATTATTCTTCTTGGTTGGAACAAAAAGAAGCGAGACTTGCCAGAGAAGAGAAGCAAGAAACAGCTAGGAAAAAGGCCCTTGCAAGAGAACTCGAGTGGGCAAGAATGGCCCCTAAAGCTCGTATTGCTAAAAATAAGGCTCGCCTTAATGCTTACGAAAAACTTGCTAGTCAAGAGTATGAAGAACGAGAAGATGAACTTGTCATGCAGATTCCACCCGGACCACACCTTGGTGATCTTGTAGTTCGTGCTGAAGGTGTTCGAAAAGGCTATGGCGATAATATCTTGGTCGAAGATCTTAATTTTAATCTTCCCAAGGGCGGGATTGTCGGAATTATCGGGCCTAACGGTGCCGGTAAAACCACCCTGTTCCGTATGATTGTTGGCGAAGAAAAACCGGATTCGGGCACTCTTCGTGTTGGAGAAACTGTTGTTCCCGCTTATGTTCAGCAAGGTCGTGATACCTTGGTTGATACAAATACTGTGTTCGAAGAAATTACTGGTGGCACAGATTATATCATGCTTGGTAAAACCAAGGTTGCTTCCCGTGGCTATGTTTCGCGCTTCAATTTTAAAGGACAGGATCAACAAAGGCGAGTTGGAGAATTATCAGGCGGGGAGCGCAACAGGGTTCACCTTGCAAAGCTTTTACGCAGTGGTGGAAATCTCTTGCTGCTTGATGAACCTACCAATGACTTGGATGTTGATACTTTGCGAGCGCTTGAAGAGGCCCTTTTAAATTTTGGTGGTTGTGCCGTGGTCATCAGTCATGATCGCTGGTTCTTAGATAGAATTGCAACACATATCCTTGCTTTTGAAGGGGATTCAAAAGTGGTTTGGTGTGAAGGCAATTATCAAAATTATGAAACCCAGAGGCGTCAGCGCATGGGTGAAGATGCTGATAAACCAAAACGCTTTAAATATCGGAAGCTTTAACGCTTTCAGTGTTTATGAACTAATCCAAGGTTGGGCCACTTTTCGGGCTTCGTGAAGTGGTTTGAAATTGGATTTCGTTCTTTTGCTTTTCTCGAACGACTTTATCAGATTTCACATTCGAAGTTTTATCGTCCTTAATTGAATCATTTGTGCGGAGTCCGATTGCCATGATTATTATCATTAATAATCCAGAAGCGAGTCCAAGTTTGGTTTCTTTGCACATGATTGGTAATCTGTGATACGTGGAATAAAACTCAATGAATTATGCAATACAAAGCCGACTATAAGTGGTTTGACTTGAGGGAATTACAATTATTAATCAGGTGATCAAGTAAAATAGCCGTTAAAAGACTTTTAATCGTTAGGTTTGTTATTCTTTGACATCCCGCGAGTTGTTCTTATTTCGAAAATGGTGCCCCAATACATATCAAACTTTTTCGAGTTCGTACTAGCAAATGATCCTTAGAAACCGCTGGCGATGCTATTACTCCTTCCCCAATGCTGTTTTTTGCTACTACTGTGAATGTTTTTGTAGCTTCCACGACCGTGCAAACTCCTTCTAGATTAGTGAAGTAGATCTTTCCATTGCACGCAAGAGGGCTGGATTTGTAATCGCCGCCTATTCTTTCGTTCCAATAACTAGTGCCATTATTTGCGTCTAAACATTGTGCAAATCCGTTATCACTAATAATGAAAATAAGGCCGTTGGTGCCCACCGGGCAGCACGAATCTGGAGTGTTTTTAGTGTATTCCCAAGCTGCTTTTTCGTTGGTCGGAAGCCCTGAAGATTTATCTAAATTGATTGCAACCAATGGCCCCCGCATTCCTTGAGTTGCAAAAACTGTGTTTTGTTCAATGGTGGGCCCGGTTATTGTTCTCCCCCCATTAAGGCCTTCTTTTTTCCAAAGTTGTTTGCCGGTATTAGGGTCATAGGCATCTAATTGATTTCCGCCCATGAGAATGATTTGAGTCTGGTTTGCGGCCTTGTGGTAAATTGGTGTCGTGTAAGAATCGCAAGATTCCGCCTTCGCAATCGTCTTACGAGGAGTTTTCCAAACTTCTTTACCGGTAGCAAGGTCGTAAGCTATGAGAAAACTTTGTGCTTTTTCTCCTTCGAGATCCTCTAGAGAATCTTGCATGACTGTGCAAATTACAAAATTATCATGAATTAAAGGGCTGTTTGCATAACCCCACCAGATTGTAAAAACACCCTGATCTTTTTGGAGATTCTTTTTCCAAAGGATGGTCCCTTCGAAATTTGCACAAGCTAGATCGCCGTTACCAAATAGAAAGACCACTGCTTTTCCATCCGTTACCGGAGAAGGGCTAGCAAGATTATGAAGTTTGTGGAATTTTTGTCTTCTTCGCTGGTCGCCAGGTTTCCCTCGAAGGGGATCACGAATGGCTTCACCGGTACTTAATTCTTTAGACCATAAATTCTTTCCTGTTTTTAAGTCAAATTTTAAGGCCATTAACTTTTCATTGTCTTGCGCAGTAATAAATACAGAATCACCCCAAATACAAGGGGAACTAGCCCCATCTCCAGCAATGGGCGTTTTCCAAGCTACATTTGCTTTGTCGGACCATGTTGTGGGAAGTGATTTCGAAGAGGAAACTGAGTTCCCATTAGGGCCACGCCAAGAAGGCCAGTTGGTGTCGGACAATACGGTTCCACTTGTTACCACTGCAACCAGTAAAAGAATAAATACTTTGCTCAGATTTGCTTTAAACATGACAACCCTCGATTTTTATAATTAATCAAGAATAATCAAAAGTAGATAAATTAGAAATAAAAATGATCAGGAAAAAGATTTGATAAGGGTGAGTGAGGGGAATTGAACCCCCGACCTTCAGTGCCACAGACTGACGCTCTAACCAACTGAGCTACACCCACCGTATAGGGTAATCTTAATTCCTTCTGTAACAAAGGCAAGGTAATGTAGTGAAACTCGGTGAAATTCCGAAAAAATTACCAAAAAAACAAGAAAGAGAGGATTAAATATAAGGGTAAAAAGAGAATAAAGGCCAAAAAGGCATAAGTAAAGAAGCTAGGCATCTTAATCTGGTTTTTTTCGGCCATGGCTTTAATAAGGAAATTAGGTCCATTACCAATGTAGGTGTTAGCGCCCATAAAAACCGCCCCGCAACAAATCGCCGCCAAAATACCCGGTTTGGAAAAAGAAAGGGAAGCAATTCCCTCATCGCCCGCAGCAAGTGTTGTAAATGCAAGAAAAGTTGGCGCATTGTCGAGAATCGAGGATAGACCACCCGTAACCCAGAAATATTGCCAAGCATGATCAAGAGCTAATTTCGAACTATGCTGTCTTAATATTTCTAAGGCCGGGATCATAGTAATAAAAACACCAACAAACAAAATTGCTACTTCACGAATAGGCAACCAAGAAAATTCATTGGTTCGTCTCATTAAATTTGGTGTAGTTATGAACGCTAATGCTGCCACAAGCAACTGGGCAAGCGCCGCAGGAACAATTGGCAATGTAAGATTTTTAACAGGAAGTATTTTTCCTATCAATGCGCCCAAAGGTTTCCCAAAAGATGGGGATTGAAGTAATACTAGAAAAACTAAAACTCCAAGAAATATAAAATTGCGCTTTCCGAAAAAATGAAAAATTTCCTCATTGGCATTTTGGTGAGAGTTAAATGCAACATGATCCTTGCGCCAATAATAAAAATCAACTAGTAGAAAAGTTATTAAAAGATAAGTGTTTGCAACTAACCATTGGGGCCAAAGAGAGATTGTCCAAAAGAAATCGATTCCATTAAGGAACCCTAAAAACAAGGGCGGGTCGCCCAAAGGTGTTAAAAGTCCTCCCATGTTTCCGACGATGAAAATAAAAAATAAAACGAGGTGAACCTTATGGTTTCTGTTTCGGTTGGCGTAAATGTAAGGTTTAAATAAAAGAATACTTGCGCCAGTTGTACCTAGGAAATTTGCAAGAATTGCCCCGCAAGCAAGTAATGCCGCATTTAATAAAGGGGTTGATTTCCATTTGAACTTTAAAACAATGCCGCTTGAAACAACATAAAGCGAGCCAATTAAACTCATGAAACATAAATAGTCTACAAGGCTATGTTGGAAAGCATAAAGGCTTTGGGAATTTGTGGAATCCCTGATATACCAAAGATAAATAACAACAGGTAAAGACAAAAGAAAAATTGCGATGCTCTTGTTTTTATCTGACTCCCAAAAATGGTGAAAAAACATTGGGCCTACTGCGATCAAAAGTAATACACAGCCAAAAGGGATTGCGGAAAACCAAGAAACTTGGGTATCGCCAGCCCATCCGGTTCCGAAGAGAATCAAATTTAAATTAAATGACAAAATTGAATCCATTCTAATTGTTAGGTTCTTTTTTCCAAGAAGATGCATTTTGAAATAGATGCAAACTATCCGTAATATTCAATTGCAAGCCCTTTTTCCAGGCCCAATAGCGGTCCAACTGCCATAGTGGAATCAACGGAAGTTCCTGTTCAAAAAGAGAGATCATGATTTTTTTGGAAGCAAGCATTTCTGGAATGGTTGAAGCAAGCATGGTTGTTTTTGCAGTATCAAGTAAAGCTTGCAATTTTTGATTATGTTGGGATTCCGCGCTATGGTTGCGAAAATAATTAAAAAGCAAAGGGTATAAAGAACAATTGTCGTCCGAATAATCATGCCAGGCATAAGCAAGTTCGTAATCTTGATCTTCGATAATTTTTTTAAAGTACAAGTTCGGATCGATAGGTTCTGGGATAACATCGATTTTAAGACATGATTTGATTTGAGATGCTAATAAATCAATTGCTTGTGCAGTTTTTGCATCATCGGAGGGGAATTTTAAAGAAATTGGGGTCATAATTTGTCTGGGAGTATTTTCGTTAGCTTGAGTTTGGAGGATTTTCGCCAAATCTTGCGACCAAGCGCTTTCAGTCTTTTCCAAACCATTTGTAAAAGAATAATTTTTGGGGAAAATTGATTCTAATGCCTGATGTGCCATTCCTTTTTCAGAACCGATCCAAACATCAGCGAGGATTTTTGCTCTTAACAAAGAGTGGGCGATTGCTTTTCGGATCTCAGGTGATTTTAATACCCCTTTATCAGGGTTTACTGCAATAAAATAAACTCGTTTGTTGGGAAGTTGATTTCCAGTCTGGGCGATATTGATAGGTGGGTTATTATTTAGCTTTTTAATTTTTGTGATGTCTTGAAAGTTTAGATCAACTGCAAGATCAATTTTTCCTGTGATAAGATCATCCACTGGATCGCTTGATTTGTAAAATCGGATTTCTGGGATTATAGGTTTGCCAATATTTTCTTTTCGGAAACTATAAAAAGGTTGGGCTTTGAAAACTAAATGATCTCTGCCAAGTTCGGTTCCTTTACTCGAAAATCGGTAGGGACCGCTACCATTTTTTGTGTTGTTTTCTTGGATGATTTTAAAGTCGAAAAATCCGAAAGGATCAAGAATTCCACTCTTAAACTTTACCTCAAAACTATTGGTGTCATTGTTATTCCAATTTAACAATATACTTTCGTCAGAGTGCAACCAAGAAAGACGTTTGTTTTTTTTCATGCTCGATTGGATTTCTGGAGTAGTCACTGGTTTTCCATTTGACCAAAAACTTGATGGTACGAGATTGAATGTCACCCCATTTCGGGTAGGTGTTATTTTAGAGGATGCAAGTACCTGAACTGTGTGCGAATTCCCGTCCAAGTTAGTTTCTTTTCTGAAGAGTGATTCATAAATCAAATCAGCGGCATGAATCTCAGAGTCGTTTAGTAATGCCTCATTGTTAAACTCAGGTAGTTTTGGTAATCCAACTTTCAGTGTTTCTTTTTGAGGGCTTAATTTTTCAAGTAATTGCCTGGCTTTAATGTGGTCAGGTTGCAACTCAAGTGCCCTTAGTAAAAATTCATTGGTTTTTTCAGGGGGTATTTTTCCTTGTGAACTTTCAGCTTGCTTATAAAACATATCTGATTTTTTTCTTAATAAATTTAACAATGGCTTGTCGTTGTCATTTGAATAAAGTTTTGATTCAAGGAAAAGAAATACAGACAGCAACTCTTTTGTTTTTAGTGTTATTAGCCCAGATTGGTTTGAACCATCAATTACATCAACCAAATAGGATGAAAGCCTTTGTAAAGTTTCTTTATCAGGTGAACCCGAAGATAATTTGGAGATTTCGAAAAGTGCCTGATCCCAGTCTTTTTTTTCAGTATAAACTTGAATTTTACTGATTCGAATCGAAAGAAGTTTACTGGCTAGAACTTTGCGCATATTTCCCCAGCCTTCTCCTGTTCTTTTTTCTGTAGCAATCGCAGAATCATGCAAACGCAATCCTTTTTCCAGTACTTCCTCTGCAAGTAATAAGCGGTCAAAAAACTCAATGCTTGAACTGTATTCATTAGTGTCTAACGAGATGCGACCTTCAATAAATTTTTGCACTGTTTCTGCAAGTGTTTCTTCAAAAAACTTGATTTCTTTAATTGCGGTTGGGCCGGTTGTAACTAATTCTTTGAAACTGAAATTTTTATCGATTACCCTTAATCTCAAAATGACTTCATCCGATGCTGGTAATTTGAAAAATTTACTAATCGGTTCTACTTTATAGGTTGTAATTGGTCTGAAAGGATGCGTAACTGTAATAGTATCAAAAGGATTGTCGGGGATTTTTAAAAAAGTAATTGCGATGGGTGAAGATGAATTGGTGGTGTTTTTTTTGTTTTTATCTTTAAGGGTTTCGAATGTTTTCCAGTAATCTTTGTTTATTGTTATATTGTCAGTTTCTTCGATTTCTTTGGTTATCTTTTTTTCTTGAGATAGAGTTGTAAGAGAAAATAAAGTAGAAAAAATTATGATTGTCAGTAATTTTTGGCATAATAAATGCTTGTTCTTAATCGTTTGTATAGGCATCATTTTGAATCGCTGGAAAATATTTGCCATTTTGTTGTCTGATCTATTATTTCACACATTATAGTGTAAAATCAACAAGGTAAGTGTTATTTGATCATATATTTTATGAGGTTTCTCATGTCGAAAAAGACTGCAAAAACAACTGTTGTTGCTTTTAAAGTTGAACAAGAACTTGCCGATCTTCTTAACAGCCTTCCCAATAAAAGTGCGTTTATTCGTAAAGCAATAGCCGCCCAATTAGGTGTTTCTTGCCCTTTATGCAAAGGCGCAGGGGTTGTTACAAGGGCAGTTAATGATCATTTTGTTCCGTTAATTGAAGAATTTAAACATCAATCGTGTGTAAGTTGTGGCAACAAGATAGAAGTGCCAGTTGAAGCTGAAGATATGGATAAAGAAAGTCGGTCGCGTTTAGAACAATTTCTCTTGGGCGGACCGTTATACTGTAATTCTTGTTATGAGATTGCGCCAAGTTGTGATGATTGTGGCTGGCACATTGATAAAGAACAAGAAGAACAACATCACCTCAAAAGCCATTGTGGTGATGAGTGTGATATATCCCATGAAGAAGGAACCGTTTAAGTTTAAAAAAACCGGTTTATTAATGACCTTCTTTGACCATGTTTCGTGACCATGCGGGTATTTCTACTACTAAATCTTGGGTTCCATTAGGTACGCATTGGCACCCTAATCGTGATTCAATAGTCAATCCCCTGGCTTCATCTAGCATGTCTTGTTCATCATCTGTTGATTCATTGCAACTTTTCAAGCCTTCTTTAACAATGACATGACAGGTTGAACAGGCGCAAACGCCTCCGCAGGCATGATCGATTTCTACGCCAGCAGCATAGGCTATATCTAAAATGCTACCAGGCAATCCTGTTCGATTGTACGGGATTTTTGCAGGATCTACCTCGAAAGTTTTATTATCGGGCAGAAAAGTTATATTGAACTTCTTCTTAGGTTTTTCAAATTTCGCTTGTTCGATATATGGATTTACACCAGCCATGAAAGCTCCCTGAGTTATACGATTACATTGCTACTAGTTATGTTAGGGGCTTAGGTGATACTTAGCAATTGTTTATGCGCAACGACGCAATTCGGGTGTTGGATTTTCATGCGATTTGTTTCCTGTAATCATCCATTTTCTTAGCTCGCTACGTGATGCTTTTCTGTTCTTTTGTATGGTATATCTTGTATTTATGAAGGAGGGCATGTTGAAAAGTAAGGAGGCAAAAACATGGCAATATGTTTTAGCTATTTTTAATTTTTCTCTTTGTATAATCCCTAAAAATAGGCCTTGAGTTACCCGGATGCATGATTTTATTGCTACGATAGCAAAACATCTTAATGCCATTCCAAGAGTGGCATTTTTGAGACTGATCAGTGCCCTATTACGTTCTACATGAAAAGTAAAAAAGTCTGACCATTCACCCGAACTGCCACAATGGATATGGTAGACAACGGTTTCAGGGGTGTAAACACAGCGCCAATTTTCAAGTTTAGCTCGCCATGCGAGGTCTAAGTCTTCGTAATACATGAAAAGTCGTTCATCAAAATTTCCTATTTCATGTAACATTTTTTTTCGTAGAAGCACCGATGCTCCGCAGGCGCCAAAAACATCTTCTTTCAGATTGTATTGCCCCATATCTTTTTCTCGGAATCCGCGATCGTTTCCTCTACCATCGCTTAATAATTGCAATCCGGTGCTGTTAATGGTTTGCCTATCTGCATGGAAAAGAATTTTGCAGGTGACTAATCCGATGGCTTTGGATTCTAGTATTGTAGCAACGAGCGTTGAAAGCCAATTCTCTGGAACTTCTGTGTCGTTGTTGAGTAGGGCAAAGAACTCGCCATTTGCATGATCAAATCCAAGATTATTGCCTGCTGCAAAGCCCAGATTTTTTTTCGCTTCGATAACCCTTACTTCCTGCCAATTATTTCGAATGAATTCAATTGAACCATCTGTTGATCCGTTGTCTACAAGAATGACTTCGTATCTTGATGAAGGGTAACTTTGATTTTTAAGCGAAGCTAAACAGTTTTGGAGGAATCGTAAGCCATTGTAATTCACAATAATTACAGAAATAGACGGGAAGTTTTCATTTTCAGTTTTGTTATTGGATGATGTCATGGTTTTAATTTTTTGTTGTGCGGATACTGGGGGTTTCAGACTCTGGGTTTAAATTGGGGCTGTAAAATTCATCCCCAGCCATCAATTGCTTGTTCCATTTAGATTTGAAGTAATTAATCTCTCTTTGAAAGCGGGAGATTTTTTCTGGGGTGTCTTCTGGGCCGCGTGTCTTGGATTCAAAATGGGTGTACTCTGCATGGGGTGTCCAAACCACAGAGTAACCCCGATCTCGAACTTTTAAGCACAAATCTATATCATTAAATGCAATTGCGAGATTTTCATCGAAGCCATTAACTTCATCAAATGTTTTCCGCTTAATCATCAAGCATGCCCCTGTCACACAGCTTACATTTCTAATGGTTGCCATGCGGAATCCATAACCTAATTTCCCCTTTGGAGTATGTCGTAGGGTGTGGCCTGCAATTCCAGTCATACCCAAAACTACGCCTGCGTGTTGGATAGTGTTATCTGGATAATAAAGAGCTGCCCCAACTGCGCCTGTTTCAGGCCGGAGGGCGTGTTCAGCTAAGCGGAAGAGGTTTTCTTTTTTGAGTGATTCAATGTCGTTGTTTAAAAATAGGAGTAATTCCCCGGTGGCCAATTTTGCGCCATAATTGTTGATTGCGGCATAACTGAAGGGGTTTGTCCAATTGATGATATTGAATCGGGGGTCTTGTTTAAGTTTTTCATAAAGCTGAAATGTTTCGGTATCGGTGCTGCCATTTTCCAAGATTAAGATTTCTAGGTTTGGATAGTTCTCAGCAAGGATGGAGTCCAAACAAGTGCGTAGGGTACTCGCTTGATCTTTAGAAGGGATAATAATCGAGATCAACGGCCATTCGGTTGGGTGATAAATTGCTTGATAGAGACCAGTTGCCAAACCATTGGAAGCCTGGCCAGAAAGATTGCATCGATCTAAATGCTCCTGAAGAGCTTTTCTGCCTGCATCGTGTGCATAATTTTTAGCGTTTGGGTTACCTGCAGTGGAAGCTGGGTGAACTCGCCAATGGTAGAGTATTTTTGGGATATGCACAATTTCGCGAGCTAATTCGCATGCTCGTAAAACAAGATCGTAATCTTGCGAACCATCGAATCCTTTGCGAAATCCACCAGTTTTATTAATAATTTCATTACGGAATACCAAAAGATGACAGATGTAATTATGGCTTCGTAATGTATCCCATCCAAAGGATGGTTTGAATGTAGGGCTGAATCTTTTTTTGCCATTTGCATTTATAAAATCCTCATCGGAGTAGAGTATATCGATTTTTGTTTCTGGCTGTTGTAATCGGGTGACTACTTCGTGCAATGCAAAGGGGGCCAAGGTGTCATCATGATCAAGGAGAGTGATGAAATCGCCTGAAGCGAGATGAAGTGCAGCGTTTGAGTTTCCTGCGATACCAAGATTTTTGTCAAGAAAAGCAAGTCGAATTCGGTTGTCTGATCGTGCGTAATCCGTCAAGATTTTTTTTGTTTGTTGGGAAGAACTATTTCCATCTGCGATACAAAGTTCCCAATTCCCATAGGTTTGAGCGCGGACGGAATCGATCATCTCTTTTAGACAATGGGTTGGGGTATTCCAAGTGGGGGTCACAATGCTTATTTTGGGCTGATACAAGAATAGATGTTGTCGTTGCTGTAAAAGTTCAGCGTTATCAGGTTCGTTGAGCAGGATCCACTTTTCATAATTAGTGTGTAGTTCTACATTTCCTAATTGAGATTTTCTTGAAGTAATAAAGTTCCACGAATTTTTTAGGAGAGTAAAAGTTCTTGCAAGCAATTTTGATTGGAAAGATTGTGGTGGAAAACAAGTTTTAAACGCTGGGTCAAGCTTTTTGAGTATTTTCCAACCAGGATGGTTGTCGATATTTTGTAACTGCAATCGGAGCTGAAGAAGCTCGTTATCTTTTTGTGCCAGGCAAGCGCTCAGGAATTGGATATGATCGTAGGCGGGTTCAGTAAGAGGAGAATGCTGTTCCTCTGTGACGATTTTAAAGGAAGCTGGGCTCAGAAGATCGGCAGGGTATTTTTTAGCTTCCATGGAATTGCCTTGATAAAAGCAATGTAACTTATTTAAACACTAAGGCTTAAATAGCATGGAAACGGAAAAAGGGGCAAGAGGAAAGGCTATTTGCGCCATTCGTCGATAAGAGACGCGACTAGCCCAGTCCACCCAGTTTGGTGAGGTGCGCCAAGTCCTTCGCCGGTATCGCCATTAAAATATTCGTAAAACAGGATATAATCATTCCAATTTGGGTCATCTTGGAATTTCTTGTATCTGCCATGAACAGGGCGAGTGCCATTTTTATTTCTAGCAAAAATTTTGATAAGCCTGTTAGCAAGGTCTTTAGCCATTACTTGGAAGGTGATGGAAGAGCCGTGAGAAGCTGGGGTGCTGACAGCGAACCTAGGTCCAAAAGCTTTGCCTAATTTGCGGATGGATTCGATAAGTAAGAAGGAGGTTGGGAACCAAATTGGTCCACGCCAGTTGGAATTACCCCCTTTAAGTTTTGAATCACTTTCCGCAGCTTCGTAGCCAACCGAGATGCCATCGTAAACAAAGGGATTTTTAGCGTGAGCTTTTGAAAGGCTTCGAATACCAAAATCGGAAAGGAACTCAGATTCGTTATAAAGCCTGTGCATAAGTCTGGAAAGTTGATTTTCATCTACAATGGTAAGGGCATAAGAAACCTTGCCCTCTTCTTCGGTTTTATGCACGACATTTTTAACAAGGTCTTGTCTGTTTTTAATGAACCAAAGAAAGTTGTTGGTGAATTCTTTGAAAGGTTTGATCCATTCCATCTCAATGCGTTCTACAGCAAATAAAGGAACAAGCCCAACAAGAGAGCGAAGCCTGAATTTTTTAAAGTTTCCATCAGGGAAACGAAGTACATCATAAAAGAAGCCATCTTCTTCATCCCAAAGTTGGTAATCGCGATTGCCCATGTGTTTCATTGCGCCAGCAACATAGGCGTAATGTTGGAAGAACTTAATTGCAAGGCCTTCGTAAACTCTATTTTCCTTGGCTAGTTCGAGAGCAATTCGCATGAGATTAAGGCAGAACATACCCATGTACCCGCCCGCATCGGATTGTTCTAGAACAGAACCATCGGACATTTTCATGCTGCGGTCGACAACAGTGATGTTGTCCATGCCCAAGAATCCACCCTCAAACACATTGTTACCTTGGCTGTCAACTTTGTTGACCCACCAAGCAAAGTTCATAATGAGTTTGTGGAAACAGCGCTCGAGGAAATCGCGGTCGGCTTTTCCTGTTTGGATACGCTCCATATTGTACACGCGCCAAACCGACCAAGCATGAACAGGAGGATTAAGATCTGAGAATTCCCATTCGTAAGCGGGTATCTGCCCGTTGGGGTGTTGGAATTGCTCAAACAAAAGGAAATAAAGTTGTTCCTTGGCGAATTTAGGATCAACCCTGGCGATAGCAGGGCATGTGAAAGCAAGATCCCATGCAGCAAACCAAGGGTATTCCCATTTTTCGCAAGGTATTAACACGCGAAGCGAATTAAGATGGCGCCAATGCTGATTGCGAATGGTTTTTCTGGACTGAGGCGGAGGCGCATCAGGGTTATCACCATCCAACCAGGTGTTTACATTGAAAATATAATTTTGTTTGGTCCAGAGTAGCCCACTAAAAGCTTGTCGCTGAATCATTTTTTCATCAGGAGTAGCTTCGGGTGGGTAAATGGAGTGATAAAATTCGTCGGCTTCATCTTTTCGAGTTTTGATCGTGGAATCGACATCTGCGAGGGGCCTGCTAAGGCTGACATTATCGGAAAGCCTCAAATGCAAAACTTGTGTTTCGCCCGGGGCAATGGCAGGGAAATGGTAGCAGAATGTAGATTTGGTTCCTTGATGTTTTGGGTTGATGGTGTTTTCGCCATTAACAATATGCCGATGGAAAGCATCCTTGGTGTAGGGTTTTCTGGATAGGCTATCTTTCCCAAAAACAACAGGGCCATTGGTTTCATTGTAAGTAAATAGAGACATGCCGTTTCTGGGGCCATAAAGAATGCGTTGGCCTAGTCGATAGTAAGCAGGAATATCTTTGAGAGTTTCAACCTGAGAATCATCAGCCAAGATGCTAATGAACCCGGGACCTTCAGGCCCTTGAGAAATTAAAGGCTCAGGGTTGCCTTCAGGAGTCCAGGCCTTTTTATCCCATGCCCAAGTGTTACGAAACCAAAGGTGGGGAAGAATATAAAGCGGGGCAGGGTCTGGGCCGCGATTGATAGCCTCAATGCGAATGCAAAAATCTTCTGTGTTAGTCTTGGCGTATTCAATGCTGATATCAAAGTAGCGGTTTTCATCGAATATGCCTGTGTCAAGAAGTTCGTACTCCTCGCCTTTACCTTCTCTACCGCGATTAACAGTAACTAAATTTTCGTAGGGAAATTCGCCCTGAGGATATTTGTAAACATACTTCATGTAAGAATGGGTGGGAGTATTATCCAAGTGGAAGTAATATTCTTTTACATCTTCTCCATGATTGCCTTCTTCGGAAGTAAGTCCAAAAAGGCGTTCTTTAAGGATTGCATCTTTGCCGTTCCAAAAAGCAGGAGCGAAGCACAAAAGTTGATATCGATCGCAAATTCCTGCAATACCATCTTCACCCCAGCGATAGGCTTTGCTTCGGGCCAAATCGTGAGGTAGGTAACCCCAGGCATTGCCATCTGCACTGTAATCTTCTCTTACCGAGGCCCAAGATCGTTCGCTTACATAAGGCCCCCATCGCCTCCAGCCAGATACATCATCTTGTATTTCGTTGAGTCGTTGTTGTTCTTGCGTGGTCATAAATCTTCCAGATAGTTTAAAGAATTATATCATGATTAACTTTGAGAGTTGGTAAAACAAGGCGAATGAATAAAAAAATCATTAACTAAGAATTAATCTGGTTGCATAATTGGAAGCACCTATAAGAGGTGCCTCGGGGTTTAGTGCAACTTGAATGGGAATAGATTTCATAAGACCAAGAAATCGGCCTTTAGCAAAGAATCCTTCGAGGAATTTGCCGTTATTCATGAATGGGAGGATTTTAGGGGCTATACCGCCTCCAATAAATACCCCGCCTGTTCCCAAACATTTTAATGATAGATTAGAAGCTTCCTTGCCATAAATCGAAACGAAAAGGTTTAAGGTAGCAACGGCAGCAGGGTCGGAATTGGCCAAAGCCATTTGGGAAACAACTGCACTGGAATCGGGCTCGGCTTTAAGTCGAAGAGTCAGAGCATCGGTGGGCTTTTCAACCCCGGTTTCAGTCAGGAATCGGAAAATATTAAAGAGTCCAGGCCCTGATAAAATTCGTTCATAACTGACATGGTCTGGGTAATGCTTCCTGAGCCAAAGGAACAAATCAATTTCGAGATTATTGGTGGGTGCGAAATCGCAGTGGCCCCCTTCGGAAGCAGAAGGGTGATATTTTTCGCCGTCCCAAAAAAGAATGGCTTCACCAAGGCCAGTACCCGCAGCAATTACAGCAATATTTCCGCTGGAGCCATTTTTGCAATCTGGGTTCAAGTGTACTTTTTCAGTAGGGTTGAGAAAAAGCATGCCAAAAGCTGCAGCTTCGAGGTCGTTTAAAAGCTTGACTTTTTTAGCTTTTAAAAAGTCTGCAAGTTTATGTTCATCAAGTTCCCAAGGTAGGTTGGTGGTTTTGCATTTTCCCTCAAGAACAGCGCCAGCTACACCAAAGCAACCTGCCTCTATAGTAAGATTTTTTTCATCAACGAGAAACTTTTCAAGGATTTCTTCGAGGCTTTTGGGTCCCTTGCTAGGGAAAACAGCTTGGCGAATAAGTTTTAGTTTTCCGGCTTCTAATGCATAAAGTGCTAGAACAGTTTTGGTACCACCGATATCACCAGCAATAATCATTTGCATAACTCCTTGAAAAAGAATCACTTTTATTATTAGACAATGGAACTTAGGATTTTTTTGGTGGCAAAATCAATGCCACCCTTATCGCCAAAGATTGCAGAACCTGCAACTAGAACGCCTGCTCCAGCAGTTACCACCAAAGGTGCAGTTTGGGCGTCAATGCCCCCGTCTACTTCAATTTCGATGGCAAGGTTTTTCTGTTTGATGATGGCGCTTAATCTGCGAATTTTATCAAGAGTTTCAGGCAGGAATTTCTGTCCGCCAAACCCTGGGTTTACTGTCATGATTAGAACCAGATCCAGCTTGGGTAATATTTCTTCAAGAACAACCAAAGGCGTTGCAGGGTTGAGTGCTACACCTGCTTTTTTGCCAAGACCTTTGATGTGCTGAATCGTGCGATGAAGATGCGGAGTGTTTTCGGCATGAACTATAAGGCTGTCAGATCCTGCATGAGCGAAGGCATCAAGTAAATTGTCCGGAGTGTTGATCATTAAATGTGTTTCAAAGCACAATTTTGTCGCTTTGCGTATGGATTGAATCACAGGGATACCAAAACTAATGTTAGGAACAAATTGCCCGTCCATAACATCAATATGAATGCGATTAGCGCCAGCAGTTTCAGCTTGGGAAATCTGATCTCCAAGGGTGGTGAAGTCAGCAGCAAGAATAGAGGGTGCTAGCAAAGCTTTAACGATCGCCATTTTAATCTCGATTATTAAAAGATTTAAGAAAGTTCGGCCGAAGAATCTGCATCAAGCAGCCAGAGTAAAGAACCATGAATCGGATTGATCCCTTGGGAAGGGTAAGTTTCAAGCGCTGGTTCGCCTTGCAGCACTTCTTTTAAAGCTGAAACTTTATCTTTTCCTGCAACTAGAAAAATAATGTTTTTAGCCTGATTGATCATTGGGTAAGTGAAGGTCATGCGATTAGTGTTGAACTTAGGCACAAAATTTGGAACAACCCATCTGCTTTTTTCACCTAGGGCGGTAGTGCCTGGGAATAAAGAAGCTGTATGCCCATCAGGGCCCATGCCAAGATAAAGAAGATCAAATTGTGGCGGACTACCAGAGTTTGGAATATTGAAGAAAGTTGCGATTTTGTTTTGGTATTCCTGAGCAGCTTGATTGATGTCCGCCTTTTCAGCTTCCATCCTGTAGATCTGGGCTGGATTCGCTGGGATATGGGAAAGCAACGCATCGGTAGCCATTTTAAAATTAGAGTCAGCATGCGTTGGTGGTACGCTTCGTTCATCACCCCAGAAGAAATGGCACTTATCCCAAGGCACTTGTTTTTTGTATTCATTTGAAGCCAGCAAAGAAAGCATACCTTTAGGGGTACTGCCTCCAGAAAGAACGACAGAAAATTTTCCGTTGGCCTTGACTGAAGAATTGCAAATGCGAACGAAATGAAGAGCACCAGCTTCAGCAACAGAAGAAGCGGAATCAAGGACTTGAATTTCTCGGGCCATAATTAAATCCATAAGAGATAAAGTTGAAACAACAAAAGGTTAAAGATAAAAGGCGCAATTCCACAATTAAGATTGGAAGTACGCCTTTGATTTTAAAAAAGAAGTTGATTAACCCCCAGTAGGTTTTTCAAGATGTCCACCAAACTGGAATCGCATTGCAGAGAGAAGTTTGTCTTGGAACTCTGATTCTCCACGGGAAGCAAAGCGCTCGTAAAGCGCAGTGGTAAGAACAGGAACAGGCACACCTTCATCGATAGCAGCCTTAATAGTCCAGCGGCCTTCACCAGAGTCAGAGACCCTGCCAGAAAACTTCTTGAGGCTTGGATCATCTACCAAAGAGATTGCGGTGAGATCAAGGAGCCAAGATGCTATAACGCTACCGCGTCTCCATACCTCAGCAATGTCGCCAAGATTGAGATCGTATTGGTAGTGTTCTGGATTTCGAAGTGGTGTGGTTTCTGCATCGACTTCAGAGTGCTTTTTGCCGATGTTAGCGCTATGAAGAACGCCCAAGCCTTCAGCATATGCCGCCATCATACCGTATTCGATACCGTTATGAACCATCTTAACGAAGTGGCCAGCGCCGTTGGGGCCACAATGAAGGTATCCTTCTTCTGCGGTTCCGGTTTTCGCTGCCCTGCCTGGGGTGCGATCAATGTTTCCAATACCAGGAGCCAAGGTTGCGAAGATAGGATCAAGATGCTTGACGATAGCAGGTTCGCCGCCGATCATCATGCAGTAACCGCGATCCAAGCCCCAAACCCCGCCGCTTGTACCAACATCGACATAATGAATGCCTTTTAAAGCGAGTTCTTTAGCTCGACGAATATCGTCGACGTAGTAAGAGTTTCCGCCATCAATAAGAACATCGCCACTGGATAAAAGAGGAACTAATTCATGGATGGTCTGATCGACCACGCCAGCGGGAACCATAAGCCAGATGATTCTAGGGGCAGGAAGTTTTTTTACCATGTCAGCAAAAGAAGAAGCCCCGGTGGCTTTCTTGGCTTCATATTTTTTAACCGTTTCTTGACTGCGGTCGAAAACGACGCAGGTGTGACCGTTTCGAATGAGGCGCTCAACCATGTTACCGCCCATTCTTCCAAGCCCAACCATTGCTATATTCATTTTAGAACTCCAAATTTTAAAGAACAAAATTACTTACGAAACAACTCTTTGGTAAGGTTGAAGTTGCTATCACCAACGAGAACAACATCAGCCATTTGAATAAAAAATCCGGTGTCAACAACCCCAGGTATAGTCCGGATGGACATCTCGAGTTTGGCAGGATCGAGAGTAGGAGGAATAATGCAATCAAGAATAAGATTACCGTTGTCCGTAATCCCTTGAGTGCCATTTTTCATCCAAATCTCGCCATGAATGCCAAGCAAATGAAGCTTATGTTTGACCAAAGGCGCGCCGAAAGGTATGACTTCCACGGGAAGTTTTCCCCTAGAGCCTAACGATGAAACAATTTTGTCATCACCAACAAGAATGATGAATTTTTTTGCAGAAGCAGCGATGATTTTTTCACGAACCAAAGCCCTGCCATAACCTTTGATCAAATTAAGATTGGGATCAACTTCGTCTGCACCATCAATTGCGCAAGAAATATTTCCAAGAGCGCCCTCGAGGGGAACAAGAGGGATATTTAAAGAACGAGCAAGGGAGGCAGAATCTTCAGAAGTAGGAACCCCCTGAACCTTAAAGCCAGCTTTGACTTTTTCACCCAAGAGTTTAATAAACGCAGTAGAAGCTCGGCCAGATCCTAGGCCGACAACATCGCCGGTTTTTATAAACTCAAGTGCTTTTTCATATATGGTCATTGCTAGCTTTGTTACCCTGCTATGTTTGGACGCCAAGCATTAAGCCTTTGCGTTTTTCTTAATTTGGTCTTTGGCAGCAGTAATAACAGCATCTGAGGAGAAGCCGAATTTCTTTTGTAGTGCTTTGAGAGGAGCAGAAGCGCCAAAGCTTCGCATCCCGATGGTAACACCTTCAAGACCGACAAATTTTTCCCAACCAAAGGTTGATGCCATTTCAACAGCGACCCTTGCTCGAACTGCGGTAGGGAAAACTTCTTCACTATAACCAGGATTCTTGGAACAATAATGGTTGTAGATTTCCCAAGATGGGATGCTAACTACCCTAGATTTGATCCCTTCTGCAACAAGTTTTTCGTGGGCTTCAACGCACATGGAAACTTCACTACCAGTTGCAATCAGAATTACATCGGGTTTGTTGCCTTTGGAAGCATCTGCAAGAATATAAGCACCACGGGCAAGGCCGCTTGCAGGAGCATATTTAGTGCGGTCAAGTGTTGGTAAATCTTGGCGGGTAAGAACCAGAACAATAGGTTCATGCTTGATAGGCATCAGGAAACGCCAAGCTTCTGCCACTTCATTTGAATCGCAAGGGCGAATCGTAGTAATACCTGGCATTGCACGCAACGAAGCCAAATGTTCGATAGGTTGATGTGTGGGGCCATCTTCACCTACACCGATCGAATCGTGTGTAAAAATGTATAGAACGGGGATTTCCATGATCGAACCAATACGGATTGCGCCACGACCGTAGTCACTGAAAATGAGGAATCCTGAACCGTAGGTGCGTACCTTGCTAAGGTTCATGCCGTTAAGAATAGCGCCCATTGCATGTTCGCGAATACCGAAGTGGAAGTTTCGTCCAAGGTAATTAGTGGCTTCGAAATCGCCAGCAACTTCCTTGCCGTCTTTCTTGAAGGTAAGTCTGGTTTTGGTGCTTGGTGCAAGGTCTGCAGAACCACCGATAAGCCATGGTACATTAGGAGCAATTGCATTAAGGACTTCAGCGGAGGCAATACGGCCTGCTTTACCTTTGGCATCTGCAGGGTAAGTGGGGATATCTTTATCCCAGCCTTCGGGTAGTTCGCGTTTTTCCATCAATTCAAGCTGTTTTGCTAGTTCTGGATGAACTTTCTTATATTCTTCAAATAACTTCTTCCAAGCTGCGCTAGCATCTGCGCCTCGTTTGCCAAGAAGGTCTTGGAAATGCTGGTAAACGCCTTCTTGCACTTCAAAAGTTTTGTCGGGATCTACACCGTAATTAATCTTGGCACCCTTAATAGCGGCTTCACCCAAAGGTTCTCCATGAGCTGAATGATGGTCTTCCTTGCCGGGCACGCCCCAAGCAATTAAACTGTCGATGATAACCAAGGTTGGTCTATCAGAAGTATGATGGAAGGAGTTGATTCCGCGTTCGATCATATCGAGATCGTTGGCATCAGCAATGCGGGTGACATTCCAGCCAAGGCCGATAAAGCGAGTTGCGACATCTTCAGAGAAAGCCAGACTAGTGTGGCCTTCAATGGTGATACGGTTGTTGTCGTAAATCCAGCAAAGATTAGAAAGTTTTAGATGTCCTGCAAGGGATGCAGCTTCATTGGAAATACCTTCCATCATGCAACCATCGCCGCAAATGGAATATACATTATACTTGAAAAGTTCAAATCCTGGTCGATTGAAATAAGCAGCTAACCATCGCTCTGCCATAGCCATACCAACAGAGGTAGCAAGGCCTTGGCCTAAAGGTCCGGTGGTAGTTTCAACGCCACTAGTCCAATGATATTCTGGGTGACCAGGGGTTTTGCTATCGAGTTGGCGGAAGTTTTTGATGGCATCAAGTGATACAGCGGGCTCATTAATGATGGAGTAGTTTTCTCCAACAGTTTTAACACCTGCAAGGTGGATCATGGAGTAAATAAGCATTGAAGCATGACCAGCTGAAAGAACAAAGCGATCGCGATTGGGCCAGATGGGATTCGCGGGATCAAAGTTTAAGAATTTCTGCCAAATAGTGTAAGCTAATGGAGCTAATGAAACTGGAGTTCCGGGATGGCCTGAATTCGCCTTTTGCACAGCATCCATGGATAAAGTTCGAATGGAATTGATTGATCTTTGTGCTGGTGTTTTGTTTCGATCAGAATGAAGAATTTCAGTTGCCACTTTATTAGAGCTCCCATTAAAAAAAATCTTGCTACTACAGTCGATATGCGACTAAACCCAATATAACTACAGCCTAAACTAACGAACAAATATTTTATTACAAGTAAAAATCACGACGATTTAACAAGAAAAATGGATTAGGTAAAATGCGACAAATATGTCTGTAAATGGCTTTGTAAGTCACCTTTGCAAATTGTCTTTGTCTTGGTGTTTGATGGGTGCTATGCTCAGATTTGTTAATCAACGTGTTAATTTCCCCTTTTGGTTTTAAATGAAAGGAAATCCCTTGAACTCAAACTTAGACCGCAGGAGTTTTATTGGAAAATCAAGCGCTATTGTCGCTGCTGCAGCCTTTACCGGAACTGTAATTGCGCAAGATGATGCAGGTTTTGTTCTTCCTAAACTCCCCTATGCATATGATGCTCTTGAACCTTTTATCGATGCCAAGACTGTCGAAATTCATTACGACAAACACCATCGCACTTATGTATCAAATCTCAACAAACTTATTGCAGGAAATAAAGATTTGATGAAGATGGACATTAATCAACTAGTTAGCAATATTTCCAAGGTGCCCGAAGCCATTAGGCAGGGTGTAACCAACAATGCCGGTGGCAATGCCAATCACATTTTGTATTGGGATGTCATGGGGCCGAAAGCAGGTGGAAATCCAACCGGTGCGATTGCCAAAGCTATCGATCAATCCTTCGAAAGCTTTGATAAGCTTAAAGAAAAAGTTAACCAAGCAGGTTTAACTCGCTTTGGTAGCGGTTGGTCATGGCTGGTTGTTGATGCAACCAAAAAACTTCAAGTTATCAGCACTGCAAATCAGGATAGCCCCTTGATGACAGGGAATATCCCGATTCTTGGTATAGATGTTTGGGAACATGCCTATTATTTGAAATACCAGAACAAAAGGGCTGATTACTTAGCCGCTTGGTGGAATTTGGTAAATTGGAAGGCTGTTTCAGATCGCTTTGGCGCTGCGATTTCTAAGAGCTAAGCTGGTTTGAAAAACTATCAGTTTAAGGGGAGGTACTTATCTGTACTTCCCTTTTTTTATCTTGAGTTTGCAGGTTGTCGCAATGCCCGCATCGATTCCCATTGCTCAGGCGACATCACCACTTCTCTCGCTGAACTACCGTTGTAAGTGCCAACGATCCCATCTTCAGCCATGAAATCAATAAGCCTTGCAGCTCTGCCGTACCCAACCCCCAATGATCGTTGAAGCAACGAAACACTACCCCTGCCTTCACGAATTACAACTTCAACAGCAGCTTCATACAAATCGTCACGAGACCTGAGCTTTTCAGCAAGATCCTTGGAGGCAGAATCATCATCTTTAGTTTCAAGTTGCATAAGCTCTGGAGCATAGCAAGGATCGCCCTCAAGATTTTCAACGATGTTGCTG
>Ga0208482_1000133_pt1 | contig 24184 bp, 20 predicted proteins | sample LakMenEpi26Sep10_FD_150737 | JGI IMG/M metagenome (GOLD analysis project Ga0208482, IMG submission 150737) | Freshwater microbial communities from Lake Mendota, WI - 26SEP2010 deep hole epilimnion (SPAdes) | ecosystem: Environmental > Aquatic > Freshwater > Lake > Epilimnion/Euphotic zone ... | reverse complement strand
GCTTTGATGAAACATCCGAAAGGGGAAGTTCTTGAGCAGGCAAAGCGTTAATGATTTTATAAGTGCGAAGATGTTTCCATGCATCGACTTGGTCGCCGAACCATTGTTTCATTTGCTCGAGCACTTTTTGAATAAGCATTTCTTCTGAAGCTAAATCATGTTTTAACACCGAGCAGGAGATAAGTGCCTTACCCTCTGGGGCATAACTTTTACAAACATTAGTAGGCACACACATATTCATCACAGGGCCGGAAGATTCCGCATTCAGAAAAAGAATGGTAGCAGAAGTGGGCGCTTTAGAAGCCGCAAAATAGAGAGTGCTTACCGTCTTCATTTTTGGAGCTACAGGAACTTCTAATAATTTGCATGCCTGGGGCTGATCCACAGCGAGAACTATTTTAGGGGCAGTTAAAGTTTCGCCTGATGCAAGTATCACTTTGTTTTCGCTTAAAAAAGCAACTTTGGAATTAAGCCTAATTCTGGCAGGATCAAGCATGTTTGAAAGCTGGCGTGGAATCGCCTCCATGCCCTCTTCAGGTAGGCAGATATCACCAAGCGCCATCATTCGAAAATTAAAATCAAAGGCTCTGCTGGAGGTTGAAAGTTCATTTTCAAGAAATATTCCAGAGTAAAGAGGTTTGAAGAATCGGTCGATGATGGCATCAGAAAACCCAAATGCCTTGAGTCTTTGCAGGGTTGTAACTTCTGGCTTTTGCAAAATTTTTTCAAGCGTTCCCAGCGTCAACTGAGTGCGCAGTATTCCCACCAGCAATTTATCTTTCAAGGAACCTATCGGAGAAAACAAACCCTTGGCTGCGGTGTATAGATCTCGAAATGGATCTGCAAGCCTGTGAAATTTATCCTGATAGCGAATCATTGCGCCTGGGAAAAAGCTTTTCAACTTAAGATTTGGATAAGAAAGAATTTGCTTCGCATCGGGATAAGCTGTTTGCAAAACTTGAAATCCACGATCAAGTTGAAATCCATCCACAACATCGGTTCGTATTCTGCCACCAACTTTTTCCGCACCATCTAACAACAAATAATGAATGCCGTCTTTTTGCAAAACATGGGCGCAACTTAAACCAGCAAGGCCAGCACCAATGATTACCACATCCGCATCAAAACTCATCAAAACCATCCATCGATTAATGTAAAAGAAAAATTCAGCCTCTGTATCAATGATAGTTGCACGGATGCAAAATCAAAATACACAGGCTGAATTATTATCTTGTTGCTGATTAATCAAGGCAATGTGCGCCATGGGTTATGGCTGCGCCCATTCGAAGCAGCGAGGCAATCATAATGGTTTCTGCGATTTCCTGTTCGGTAACGCCTGCGTGCTTGGCTTTTTCCTTGTGGATTTCCAGGCAATAAGTACATTGTGTGGTCATTGCAACTGCGAGTGCGATAAGTTCCTTATTCTTGACCGAGATCGCACCTTCCTGCATGACTTGCTTGCTGAATTGCCTGTAACTGGCATAAGCTTCAGGAACAAGTTGTGGCATTTTCTTAAGTTTATCTAGCTGCTTCATATCGTACATGGATCAAACTCCTTTTAGGGTTAGGTAAATTAGACAACATAAAAAGTTTATAGCGAACCAAGAAGGAGTCACAGTAAAAAATCTTAGATTCCCAGCGAGTGAGAAAGCATGAATATTTGAAGGACTTCAGATAGCGAAGTGAGTACGGAGGTTTCCCAGTCCCCTTTAAACCTTTAATCCCCTACCTTTTGACACTGATTTTCAAAACTTTTCTTTTTTTCTTTCAGGTTGGATTCCATAACTTCCCTGCTCCTGCGAATAATCTACATAGAAACATTGGCTCGCTTTTTAAGGAACAATCTCATGGTAAAACAAATTCTTAAGCCGTTACAAATCTTGGGTAGCCTAGCTGTGCTAGGTTTTTCAGCAGGTTGGGCGGATGCACAAATCGTATCTGCACCCGCAAATTTCAAGAGTGGCCCCGGTGCTGGAAGGCCCGCTTATTCTTACGCACCACCTACTGCACCCAATGCCTTCCAACAAGGCGGGTATAAAATTTCTTCCATTACTCCCGGATTGGCAGCAGATCGATACGGGTTCAAAAATGGGGATGTCATCATTCAAGTGAATGGAAAACCATTCAGAACAGAAGACGACTTTAACGGGTTACTACGCCAAAGCAGTTTTGGATCCAAGATTACTTATTTCGAAGCAGGATCGGGAATTGTAAAAATGCGCGAAGTCAAACATGTATTTGCAAGGCTTGGCATTTCAGGGCAGATTGTGCCATTGAATGCACCAACTGCAATGCCTGCTGCTTTTCCAGCGGGAGCTTTGCCACCAGGCGCTTTACCGCCAGGGCCGATTGGGTTGCCACCGGGCGCGATCATTCCCCCACAAAACAACTCGTCAGGGCCAATATTACCGGGAGTCTAACCATTTAGATTTCAAGGTTAAAAATTAATTTGGCTAAGCCAAGTATCGATGGCTTGCCAAACTTCCGCCTTGCAGTCGTCCTGCAATAAAACATGCCTGCCCTCGGGGATTTCGACATAGGTTAAAAGATCTGTTGGAGCTGAATCTGCAAATTGTCGAGATCCCAGATGGGAAGTAACTTTGTCGCCTGTGCCATGCACCAACAACGTAGGCGTTTGCAAAACTTGGGGGTTTTTCAAAAGCCTTTGAGCAGCTTTAGAGCATTGCAAATAAAGCCCGACAGAAACTTTGCGATGAATAAGAGTATCGCTCTTAAAAGACTCGATGAAATCGCGGTCACGCGAAAGATCTTCATAATTCAACTTGTTATCAAACGCAATCGATGAAGCAATCATGTTCATCAATGCAGCAGAATTCTCGAGCCACCAAGGCAACTTAAACGGAAGTGAAAGCCAGGGCGCAAGGGCGATACAGGCATGAATGCTTTGAGGGTAGTTCATGGAATAAGCCAGGGCTAGTTGGCCGCCAAGGCTATTGCCCAAAAGCACGATCGGAATATCCGGGTGCATCTTTTCAAGCTCGCCTTGAAAAAGGCGAAGGTCATCAATCAAGGTTTCGTAGGAAGAAGCATGCCCTCTGGGGCCCTCTGATTTTCCGCAACCCCGCCTATCAAAACCATAAACAGCGAACCCTTTGTTTTCAAGTTTGCTCGCGATGTGTTCATATCTTCCAGAATGGTCTGCCAATCCGTGCACACACCAAATAATGCACTTGATAGGGCATTCAGGTTGCCAACCCTGCCAATAAAGGCGCAACCTGTCCTTACCCAGAAAATTACCTTCAAAATGATACATCTAGCTTTTAACCTTCTTCTTCCCTTTATCATTGGCCGATAAAAAATCTTCACTGATAATGATACCATCTGCAATTGCAGAGATGCAAAATAACATGGTTATCAGGAGCATTAGCATGAAATCCACCACGGAACATCTTACTTTTAATCTCCCCGAAAGAATGGCTTTTTTAAATATAACCACTCAGGTTGAAGATATCGTCAAAAAAAGCGGCATAAAGGAAGGACTTATGCTTTGTAACGCCATGCATATCACCGCCTCGGTTTTCATTAATGACGATGAACAAGGCTTGCACCACGATTACAAAAAATGGCTGGAAGCTTTGGCTCCTTTCAATCCTTCAGCGCAAATCTACCACCACAACCGCACGGGCGAAGACAATGCAGATGCCCATATGAAAAGGCAGATCATGGGCCGCGAGGTGGTGGTTGCAATCACTCAAGGCAAGTTAGATTTCGGCCCTTGGGAACAAATCTTTTATGGGGAGTTCGATGGCAAAAGGCCCAAACGCGTACTCGTAAAAGTTTTAGGGGAATAACTGTTTTGCTATGCCCCAATCCTTGTGAAGTCTGCTTCATCATGCTAACTTGAATTAAATGAGTTTCAAAAAAACCACTCCTTGAAGGGTGATTGATGGGGACCAATAATCCTGCTCAAATTATCCATGTTGATATGGATGCTTTTTTTGCATCTGTCGAGCAATTAGATAATCCTGCATTACGCGGCCTGCCTGTTATTGTTGGTGGCAAACCGGGAGGCAGAGGCGTTGTAAGTGCAGCTTCTTACGAGGCAAGGGTCTTTGGCGTACATAGTGCGATGCCCTTAAAAACTGCCCTTAGGCTTTGCCCACAGGGGATCTTTCTTCCCGTACGATTTGCAAGGTATGGCGAGATCAGCAAGCATATCAGAGAAATATTTCACCGCTATACACCTATGGTGGAGCCCTTAAGCAGTGACGAAGCGTTTCTGGATGTAAAAGGAAGCGAAGGACTTTTTGGTTCTGCTGAAACCATTGGTCGAACAATCAAAGACGAAATATTAAAAGAAACCGGGCTAAAAGCTTCGGTAGGAGTGGCACCGAATAAATTTCTGGCAAAGCTTGCAAGTGACCTAAAAAAACCTGATGGATTTGTTGTAATCACCCCGGATAAGATTCGCGAAATTCTAGATCCACTACCCGTGGGCAGGCTATGGGGGGTGGGTAAAAAAGCGGAATTAAGGCTTCATGCGCTGGGTTATAAAACTATTGGTCAAATAGCTACAGCAAATCCAAAAGCGTTGGAAATGGCTTTTGGGCCTGCTGCGATTCATTTGTGGGAGTTGGCGCAAGGCATCGATTCAAGAATAGTTACACCCGATCGATTGGCAAAATCATTGAGTGCTGATGTCACTTTTTCAGACGATATCGAAGATAAAGAAGTGTTAGAGGAAAAACTGTTGGAATTGGTGGAACATTTGGGTGCTAGACTTCGAAAAAAAGAAATTAAAGCAGCAGTGATAGAGGTAAAGCTTCGATCTTCCGATTTTGAAACCCGAAGCGTTTCGAAAACCCTGCTCGAACCCATGAATGAAACCATGCTTTTATGGTCTGAAGCAAAAGCACTTTTAAAAAAATTACTGCAATTTGATCTATTGCCCGCTAGGCTAATAAGCGTTGGTGCGGTACGATTAGTTCGCCCCGGAGAGATCCAAGGGGGGCTTTTTGACACAAAAATAATCCAAAAGTATGGAGAAATAGATCGTACTTTGGATGCAATCAAGGCAAAATTCGGGGTTGAAGCCATCGGAAGGGGCGTTTTTCTCACTTCTAATGACAAAAAAACCAAGAAAGAGCAAAAGGAACACTAGTACCCCTTGTTTTAGAAGGTATTTTTACCTAAATTTTTCATTAGCCAGTACTTACATAAGGCGACGTAGCTCAGCGGTTAGAGCAGGGTCTTCATAAGGCCAAGGTCGCTGGTTCAATTCCAGCCGTCGCTACTTTTTTTCCATTTCTAATCTTTCCTACAAATCTTGTAGGATCTTAATCTTCCCTTAAGATTCCGTTTGTTATGTTGTGCGTTTGACAACTCTTTCCGTATTGATCCAACGAGAAAAATGATGGCAACCAATCGAATTTTACTTTCCCTGATAACCTTGATGCTTCCATTGGTAATTGCAAACAGCAGCAATGCGCAAAACTGGCCCCAATTCCGTGGGCCAGGCGGCAATGCTTTTAGTTCAGATATGAATATTCCATCCTCATGGGACGATTCCAAAAATATGCTTTGGAAATGCGACCTGCCTGGAAAGGGGGCATCGAGCCCCATCGTTTGGAAAAACAATATTTTCATCACCTGTTTTACGAACTCTGCATCAGGCATCGAACGATCTCTGGTTTGCATCGATAAAAATTCGGGCAAGGTTTTGTGGAAGTCTTCTGTAAAATCGGATGCACAAGACGATCCCTACTCGGGCTATCTGACCCAGCATGGTTATGCAAGCAGCACCCCTGCAACCGATGGCGAGTCAATATTTGTCTTCTTTGGTAAAGCAGGTGTGGTTGCATTTGATTTTTCAGGAAAGGAACTCTGGAAAACCAGCGTTGGGGTACAATCCGGAAACCGCAAGTGGGGCTCTGCATCAAGCGTCATACTGCATAAGGATTTGGTGATAGTGAACGCCTCTGAAGAAAGCAGAGCGGTCATCGGCCTCAACAAAAAAACCGGCGCAGAGGTTTGGAAGGCTCCGGGAGATAAACTTGAACTTTCTTACACCACTCCTTTTATTTTTAACGCCTCGCCTGAAAAACAACTTATCATCGTTCCGGTGCCCAATGAAATCTGGGGCATCAACCCCGAAAACGGGAAACTGGTATGGTTCGCAGAAACATCCCTCAATGGCAATATATCCCCCACCATTGCAGCTAAAGATAACCTCCTTTTTTGCTTTGGCGGATTCCCCCAGACTAAAGCAGTTGCTCTGAAAGCAGAAGGGAAAGGCGATCTATCAAAGAACATCGTCTGGACCAGTACCGATTCCTCCTATGTGCCCTCCCCTGTTGTTAAGGGTGAGCATTTGTATTGGATCAACGATCGAGGGCTGGCTTATTGTGCTGAAGCTGCGACGGGTAAAATCATTTACAAAGAGCGTCTGCCTTTAAAATCTTCTGGTGGAGCTGCCCGCCCGGTTTATGCTTCAATGATTTTAGTTCACGACAAATTGATCGCAGTTACCAGACAGGAAGGCACCTTCGTTGTTGATGCAAGCCCCACCTTTAAACTTATCTCCCATAATAAAATCGTGGATGAAAGCGATTTCAATGCCTCTCCCGCAATTAGCGAGGGGAAACTTTTTCTCCGTTCCGACAAATGCCTTTATTGCATTGGTAACCCGCAGTAGCTTCTTTTCAACTTAAAGTTGGAAAATCAAATTTGCACCACAATCGTTTGGCTGTATCCTATTGGCATAACCCACCAAGAGGACTTCCCATGAATTATTCCCTAGCTTCTTTCTGCACTTTACTTCTTTCAACCTCCATCACCTTCGCCCAAGCGCCCGATCTTATTCTCCATAACGCCAAGATCGTTACCGTGGATGAAAAATTCACCATCGTTCAAGCCATGGCAATCAAAGATGGAAAAATCCTGAAGACAGGCAGCAACGAAGAAGTGCTGAAAACCAAAGGTGCAACCACCATTGTAAAAGATGTCGCAGGCAAAACGGTTCTACCGGGCCTTATCGATTCTCATGTTCATCCTGCGGGCGCAGCAATGCACGAATTCGACCACCCCATTCCCGCATTTGAAACCATCAAGGATGTTCTTGATTACATTAAAGCCCGCGCCAAGGTTCTTCCCAAGGGGGAATGGATTGTTTTAAGGCAGGTCTTTATCACCAGGCTTAAGGAACAGCGCTACCCAACCAAAGCTGAAATGGATGCAGCAGCGCCTTTGCATCCGGTGCTTTATTCAACTGGGCCAGATGCCTCGCTTAATTCTCTTGCGCTTAAGTTAAGCAAGATCGACAAGGATTTTAAAGTGAATGATGGTGGCGCAGGGCAGATTGAAAAAGATGTAAAGACAGGCGAACCCACAGGCATTTTGCGTAACTGCACCCGATTTGTTAAAACCTCGCAACCTTCACAAAGGCAACCTACCGAAGCCGATAATATTGAACGCTTGCACCTTCTTCTTAAAGATTACAACAGCGTGGGATTAACCGGCATCATTGATCGCGGTGCAGGAACTTCCTCGCTTGAAAGATTTAAAAAACTCAAGGATGCAGACAAACTCACCGTCCGCCTAGCAGCCTCATACTCAATGGGTACAGGAAGCCCATTGGAAACCCTTGAAAAAGATATCGCAAAGCTTGCAACTCATCCGATGCGTGCGCCCGACAACATGATTCGCATCATTGGCATAAAGATATTTCTGGATGGTGGCATGCTGACGGGCAGCGCTTATATGCAAAAGCCTTGGGGCCTCAGCAAGATTTATTCCATCGATGACCCGACCTACCGGGGCCTACTTTTTCTCTCGCGTGACAAGCTTCTGGGTATGGCTCATGCCACCGTAAAAAATGGCATGCAATTTACCGCCCACACCGTTGGCGATGGTGCAGTAGAAACTTTGTTGGGCGTTTACGAAGAAATTAACCGCACCACTCCAGTACGAAGCACACGACCTTGCATCACCCATTCCAATTTCATGTTCAAAGATGCTGTCGAAAAAATGCCAAAAATTGGCATAGTTGCAGATATCCAACCAGCTTGGCTTTACCTCGATAGCCATACTTTGGTTTCGCAGTTTGGCGTCGAACGGCTCGAGTACTTCCAACCGTTGCAAAGCATTTTTAAAGCGGGCGGCATAGTGGGTGGCGGGTCGGATCATATGCAGCGAATTGATTCCATGAACTCGGTCAACCCTTACAATCCCTTTCTGGGTATGAGCGTTGCAATCAATCGCAAAGGCAAATATTACCCCCAGAAACTTCGACCCGAACAAGCATTAACCCGTGAGCAGGCGATTCGTTTCTACACCATAAACAATGCGTACCTCATGTTTTTGGAGAAGGAAACAGGATCTCTTGAAGTCGGTAAACAAGGCGATTTCATTGTTCTAGATCGCGACATTCTTACCTGCGAGGAAGATGCGATTGCCCAAACCAAATGCCTTGCGACTTATCTTTCAGGCAAGCAAGTGCATGGCGTAAAATAAAACATCGTTCCAGGAATCAAACTCCGGGAACGATGCTTGTGTGATTAATCTTCAGTTCAATCGATTACATGTGGGCGATCAGGGCAGTGCCAAATTCGCTGCACTTGATTTCTTTGCCACCTTCCATCTGGCGTGCGAAATCGTAAGTCACTTGCTTTGCGCCAATGGCTCCATCCATGCCCTTGATGATCAAATCTGCGGCTTCAATCCAACCCATATAGCGAAGCATCATCTCGCCTGAAAGAACGACAGAACCAGGGTTTACCCGATCCAAGTCTGCATACTTAGGTGCTGTGCCATGGGTTGCTTCAAAAATCGCATGACCGGTCAGGTAGTTGATGTTACCACCGGGGGCGATACCAATGCCGCCCACTTGGGCAGCAAGTGCATCGGAAAGATAATCCCCATTAAGGTTCAAGGTTGCGATGACATCAAATTCTTCAGGGCGGGTTAATACTTGTTGCAGCGTGATATCAGCAATTGCATCCTTGATAAGAATCTTACCTGATGCCAAAGCTGCTTTTTGCTCTTGGTTCGCAGCATCTTCGCCTTTGGCTTTCTTGGTGCGTTCCCATTGTTCCCAAGTATAAGTCTGGGCGCCAAACTCTTTTTCTGCGAGCTCATAGCCCCAAATACGAAATGCACCTTCGGTGTACTTCATAATGTTGCCCTTATGAACCAAGGTAACGCTCTTGCGCTTGTTGGTAATCGCATATTCAATTGCTGAGCGGATAAGGCGTTGACTGCCATCGCGGGAAACAGGCTTGATGCCAATCCCGGTGCTTTCTGGGAAGCGGATCTTCGAAAACTCTTTGGGGAAGTTTTCTTTGAACAGTTTGATGAACTTATTATTGGCCTCGGTGCCTTGTTCAAATTCAATCCCAGCATAGATGTCTTCGGTGTTTTCACGGAAGATCACCATTTCAACTTTTTCGGGATGCTTAACGGGGGAAGGTACACCTTTGAACCAACGCACCGGCCTTAAGCAGACATAAAGATCAAGCATTTGGCGTAAAGCCACATTTAAGGAGCGAATGCCACCACCAATCGGGGTGGTCAAAGGGCCCTTGATGCCAACGAGGAAATCCTTGAAGGCTTCAACCGTTTCATCAGGGAGCCAGTTGTTGAATTGCTTGAAGGCTTTTTCGCCTGCGAAGACTTCGACCCATGCGATTTTCTTTTTGCCAGCGTATGCTTTTTCAACTGCAGCATCCAAAACCCTAACCGCAGATCGCCAAATGTCTGGGCCTGTTCCATCCCCTTCGATGAAAGGGACAATAGGATGGTCGGGCACATGAAGTTTACCATTAGTAATGGTAATTTTGTCGCCTTTGGGAACTTTGATGTGGGTATAAGCCATGGTAGGCAGTCCTCTTTAAGTTAAAACAATCGCAAACACACAGTGATAGATAATATATGACATAGGATGGGTTTAAGTCGAGCACAAGAACTGCAAACAGGGTATTTTTATTATCATCGAAGGTCGAATTGTATTCTCTTGAAAAAAGAAGGCAAAAAACAAAATATTGACCGCATTGAATTAGGTTTTAGGCCCACTCTATCGGGTTACAGCTTCAAAAATGGCTGATTCACCCGCTTTTAAGGCCCTGACCCCAAGATCAATTCCTTTACCATGTCGAAGAAAAGCGCAAAGCTTTAAAAATCGACGAGATGACTTCATACAAATAAGGGGCATCTCCGAGTAATACCCAGTATGGCTGGGTCTGGACGGGGGCACCAAGCCTCCGATCCTTCCGATTAGTTCCGGCTGAAATTTACAACCTTCATCATTATTCTTAATGCACCCAGTTCCCATGCCACTATACTATCCTTTTAAGAAAGGGACTGATTATGGCTAGACAAATGATGAAATCGTTGACAGATGGGGCAACCGTGGATGAGGTTTTTGTCGCTCTCGACAAGCAACTGCGAGCCAACCGCAATGGCAATTCCTATTTGCAAATGGAACTGCGCGATCGCTCTGGGTCGATTGCTGCGCGCCAATGGAACGCTAATGAGTCTGCATTTCGATCTTTTGAAGAAGGTGATTTTCTTCATGTGAAGGGGAAGGTGCAACTTTTCCAGGGCACCCTGCAGATGATTGTCAACTCCTTTGAAAAAGTATCGCCCAACGATGTTGATCTTTCAGAATTTCTGCCACACACCGAACAAGACATCAGCAAGCTGATTGAAAAGGTTCGCACTTTTTTACGCAAGATGACTAACCCGCATTTGCGTGCCTTGGCAGAGGCTTTCTTTATGGATGAAGAATTGATGCAGGCTTTCTGTAAGGTTCCTGCAGGTATCAGGCATCATCATGCCTATCTGGGTGGCTTGGTCGAGCATGTGACCAGCCTCATGGAAGCTTGGGACAGGCTAGCACCGCTTTACCTTTCGATTAATAAAGATTTACTATTCATGGGTATATTCCTGCATGACATCGGGAAGATCAGAGAATTAACTTGCGATAAAGCATTAACATACTCTGATGAAGGCCAGTTAATCGGTCATATTGTTCAAGGCGTTGAAATACTCAATGAAAAAATCGCCTGCGTTCCCGAACTTTCGGGCGAACCTTTTCCAACCGAGCTAATGTGGCGACTTAAGCACATGATATTAAGCCATCATGGAACCTATGAATTTGGCAGCCCGAAACTTCCTATGACTCCCGAAGCCGTCGCTCTTCATCATCTAGATAACTTGGACGCCAAGGTTCATGCGTTAACCAAAGAAATAGAAGATGCTGGCAAGGATGCCCACTGGACCCCTTACAATAATCTTTTACAGCGCAAGTTATACAAAGGCGCTACCCCTGACACCACCTCGGTTGATTAATCGAGAGAATACAGCGGGTTTGACCAACACCAAGGGGCCAGTTTCATTATGGGCCGTATTCACGATAAGATTCTTCAAGCTGTTAATAAACAAAGCTACCAGCCTATGAAAGCCCGCATTCTCGCTCGCAGGCTTGGCCTTGCGGGCGGGGCCTATGGCGAGTTCCGCGCAGCATTAAACGATCTCGTTCAACAAGGCCGCATTGAAATCAACAATAGTCAAGCGATTCGTAAATCGGGCGCAAAACCCAGCCTTAAAGGCACTTACCGAACCATGAGTTCGGGGGGTGGTTTTGTAAAACCAAGTCCGGTCAATGGGGTAGCTAGCCCTGAAATTCGCATTTTCCCCGAGAACAGCAACAATGCTGCCAACGGCGATCTCGTCGCAATTCAAATTCTTCGTAGAGGCAATTCAGATCGCCCACCAACTGGCCAGATCATCAGTGTTTTAGAAAGAAAATCCCACCAGTTTGTGGGCACCTACTGGGAAAAAGGGGGCGAAGGGTTTGTCAAAGTGGATGGGGCGGTTTTTTCCCAATCCATCACCATTGGCGATCCCACCACCAAGAATGTCAAACCAGGCGACAAGGTTGTCTTTGATATGATTCACTTCCCTTCTCCCGAGCAACGGGGCGAAGGCGTCATCACCGAACTTCTAGGGCCCCAAGGTGACCCAGGAGTTGAAACCTTAGCTATCATTAGATCCTACAACCTACCTGACATTTTCCCTCCAGATGTACTTGATGAAGCCCACCATGTCGCAGAAAATTTTTCCGAGGAAGATTTTGATGGGAGAGTAGATTACACCAAGCATACCGTAATCACCATCGACCCCATCGATGCAAAAGATTTTGATGATGCGGTGCAGGTTGAACTCGATCCAGCTTCTGGCCATTGGACTCTTTGGGTTCATATCGCTGATGTGGCACATTTTGTCAAACAAGGCGGGGCACTCGATCGCGAAGCCCGCAGCAGAGCCACAAGTATTTATCTGCCCGGCAAAGTTATACCCATGTTTCCTGAAACTATTTCCAATCATCTTGCTAGCCTTCAGCAAGATAAAATCAGGTATGTTCAAACCGTGGTGGTTGATTTTGATCCCAAGGGGCGCAAGACCACGGTTACTTTTGAGCGTGGCGTTATCAAAGTCAAGAAACGATTTCACTACGAACAAGTAATGGCATTCCTTGATAAGACCCCCGAAGCTCCCGAGGTTCCTGAAGATATTGGCGCAATGCTTGAACGCATGAAAACTCTCGCGCTTATCCTACGAGGCAGAAGATTCCACAGAGGCGCTCTTGAACTCGATATGCCAGAACCCAAACTGGAGTTTGATAAAGATGGCAGGGTTAGCGGCGCACATAACAGCGTCAACGATCTAAGCCATCAAATTATTGAAGAGTTCATGCTGACCGCAAATGAAGCTGTAGCAGAACATCTTCACAGCCTTGGGGTCAAGTTTTTACGCAGAATCCACCCAGACCCTGAACCCACCAAGCAAAAAGCTTTCGCTGCATTCATCCGCACTCTGGGTTACCAAATCGATAACGCTGAAGATCGTTTCACCTTGCAGCGTATTTTAGCGGAATCTTCCTCTAAACCCGAGAAACATGCTGTTCATTACGCAATGCTTCGCAGCCTTAAACAAGCTGTTTATAGCGAAAAAGAAGAAGGACATTACGCACTTGCAAGCACTTGCTACTGCCATTTCACTTCTCCTATTCGTCGTTATCCCGACCTGACAATTCATCGACAATTAACCCGATGGAAGCGAACAGGAAAAGCTTCCTACGATGAAACAGAACTGATGTTTTTAGGTGAACATTGCAGCGGCATGGAACGACGGGCTGCACTTGCAGAAAGAGATCTTGTTAAAGTTAAATTGCTCGAGTTCATGTCAAAGCAACTTGGCGAACACAAAATGGCGATCATCACAGGCGTAGCTGAATATGGATTCTTTGCCCAGATTGTTGATCTTCCGGTTGAAGGCATGGTACACATCACAACGCTTAATGATGATAATTACCTCTTCGATGCAGAGAGCCATTCTCTTACGGGGTTAAAGTTTAAAAGGCGATACAGGTTAGGTGATAAAGTTGAAGTGGAGATCGCCAAGGTAGACATAGTAAAAAAACAGATGGATCTTCGCCCTGTTATAGCGATGGAAGAGCAAAAAAAGAAACCTAATCGGAAGTAAAGTGTGCAATGCCTTTTCCTGATTACCCATGCCCCAAATGCAATTCATGGATAGATCCGCCTGCGGGTACTGTAAAAGGGCAGAAGTTTATTTGCCCCCGTTGCGAAGATGCCATCATTTGGCAAGGCCCGGATATTGCTGCAGATGCACCTATTACTGCATATAGTTACATTCAGAAGGATCTGCCCAAAAACAAATCGCGCACCGCACTAGCTGTGGTTTTGGTAATGGCAGCGATGGCAATAATGGCGCTTGTATTCGCGCTTTCCACTCAAAAAGATCGAAGAAACAGAGACCTCGCAAAGGCGAACACCGATCCCAGACAATCTTACCTTCAATGGTTTGCAGGCGACTCAAGCCTTATCGCAGTTCTCGATTTGCAAAAACTAAAAGCATCCAAAGAACTTTCTGAGCTATTGAACCTTGATGCCTTCTTGAAAAAAGATTCCTCAATCAGGAAAGCACTCGGGTATGACCCTGAGGAAATTAAGCTCCTAGCACTTACCATGCCTGCAGATAGGCCACTGGCTTCGGCTTTGTTTCTTCAATCACTCAAGCCCATCAACATGGAAAAAGTGAACAGTAGACTTCAGGCCACCCCTTCGGGTTACAGGATTGGCAGAGAAACTCTGCGATATCAGATTGATCTTTTTCCAATGCAGCCAAGCTATTCGAAAATCGATGACAACACGATGGCGTACACCATGCTTCCCGAAAGGTTTGAAGCGATTTCTGGGTTTCAGCGCGCAGGCTTGAATCATCTAAGTGGCAAACTTCGACCTTTGATCGCTGAAAGGATCCCTATCAATGCACCCATCTGGATTGCAGCCCAGGCGGGCAAATGGGATTTCAGTTCCCTGAAATTGTTTCTCCCTGCATTGCCTGAAATCAACAAACAAGATTTTATGGACGATATCGATGCGATTGCAGTATGGCTTGAACCAGGGGTAGAACCAGTACTCCGATGCGAAATCATGGGAACCTCTGCAGATGCGATCAAAAAATTAGAAAAGCGTTTGGAAAGTATGCTCTTTTTAGTCCAAAATGGCATTAAAAGTGCCAGCAGAGACAACTGGCTTACTCTGCAAGTCATTATCAGCAAAGAACTTGCGAACAATATTAAAAAGATTACAAATCCATGAGAAAACGGTTAGATTGCCTATTCTTGGCCGTCTTTCTTTTGCTGGGATTTTTTCGCACAATCTATTTGCTGCACCTGCCTTATTGCACCCTGATGTGCCTATAATAAAGCAGTCTCGTACGGAGGAAAGAGTGCAGGAAGAATTCCAAAAAATATATGCCGCTCATGGCAGGGCGGTTTGGGCAGTTGCTTACGCTAGAAGCATGAATGCGGAAACGGCTAACGATATCCTTCAGGAATCGTTTCTACGCCTTTGGCGTGAAATGGTTAAGGGATTGATTGTTAGGCAGATGAGGGCTTGGTTGATCCGAGTTGCAAGAAATCTTTCAGAAGATGTTGCAAGGGGTTCGTTTCAGCGCAATGGGACATTTGGCCCGGAGATGTTTGAAACGATAGGTTCTAAAACTGAGTCTCCCGATCTGCGTATGGAAACACAGGAACTGCATCAACAACTTCGGGAAGGTTTGCAAGAAATCGCACCCCAAGACCGAGAGCTTCTGACCATGCGGTATGCCCTTGATTACGAAGTACCTGATATCGCAAAGGCATTGGAACTGCAGCCTTCTGCAGTGCATATGCGCTTAAGCAGGGCTCGTGTCAGACTTGCAGAAATTTTAAAATCCATGGGTGTTGAAGCACCCAAGTAAGTGAATTTCGATTTTCCTCACAACAGTGATTGGCTTAAGATGCAACACAACGAACAAGAATTTGAACAAGCACTGCGAGGATTTTTCCAGGCACAATTGCCTACCCCCTTTCCAAAGGCCCCGAGGATTCAGGGCGGCTTTAAGGCCCGCAATTTTTCCGGCCTCCCTGCCAGAGTTGCCTTGGCTGCCAGTATGCTCATGCTCTTTGGGCTCGGAATTATGTGGCCCAAAAACAATCAAACCGCTAGCAACATCAACTTCAAATCTGCTCCTGCTTCCGCCTCTGATGACAAAAGACACAAACTACCTTTGATTAATTTAAAAGATGATACCAACCCCAACTTGCAACTCCCTCGAAAATAAGCATTACTCGTTTCTCCATCCTCTACTCTGCTTTTAAACAAAGTTAATTTAGTTTGCTGCTTTGATACTGGTTTGTAAAAATAAGGGCATGAACAAACTTCGCTCCTTGATATTCCTTGCATTCCTTTCATTAGTAATTCTTGGAGATAATGCTGCCTGGTCGGAAATGCCTTTCAAGGTGCCTTTGCAAACTCGCAAAGAGTGGAACTTTGAAAAAGAAGGGGTTCAGTTCAGCAATAATTTTTCGGGCGCTCGGTTGAACAACTGCACCCATCTCCAAGATAATATCTATGTCGTAACCATCTCTCCTGAAAATTCTCCCATCAACCGCAGCCCTTGGTACGCCTTTAAAATCTCATCCTCTAAGAAACAAACCATTGAAGTTCGTTTCCTGCTTACCCACCCTGGAACTACGAGCAAACCAATCATCAGCTTCGATGGCAAAGAATTTAAAGCACTCGACAAAAAGCTTTGGACTCAGGAAAGTTCCGAAAATAAAACACTAGCAAGTTCACGATTAGAAGTTGGACCCAATCCACTCTGGGTGTTTGCACACCAACCTATCAGCCTTGATGATTTAGATTTATGGAGCAACGCTCTTGCAAAATCACCTTCCACAAAAATCACCACTATTGGTAAATCCATGGAGGGCAGGCCAATCAAACAACTTACCCTCGGGAACCCCGATGCTACCAATTTTATTTTCATCCTAGGCAGGCAACATCCTCCAGAAGTCACCGGCTCCGTCGGACTAATGAGCTTTGTCGACGCCATCGCTTTAGATTCACCTCTATCGAAAACCTTCAGGCATTCCTTTCAAACAATTGTAATTCCGGTGGTAAATCCTGATGGTGTTGAACATGGGCATTGGCGCTCTACGCTGGGAGGAGTTGACCCCAACCGGGATTACGGCCCTTTCACCCAAATAGAAACCAGAGCGGTTCGAGATGCGCTTACCACTATTGCCAAACAACCCAAAGCTAGGGTCTACCTATTTCTTGATTTTCATTCAACTTCAGAAGATATTTTTTACACACAGCGGGATGAAGACCAGACCTTCCCACTTTTATTCACCAAGCGTTGGTTAAAAGCTATCCAAGAGCACTTTCCGAATTATGGTTTTAAACGAGATGCGGGGCATAACGAAAATCTACCCACTTCTAAAACATGGGCTTATAAAACCTTTGGCTCTGCAGGAATTACTTACGAATTTGGTTACAACACCAGTTTTGAAAAGGTGCGAGTCATTGCATGTGGAGCCGCTGAAGAAATGATGAAAATCTTGGTTGCTGAAACAGCTTCACGCTAACCTAAGCGTTGGTAACACGCCTAGCCCTTACACTTTCTGCAAGCAGGTTTAAAACCTTTTCAGAATCTTCCCAACCTATGCATGCATCAGTAATGCTCTGGCCATAAACCAAAGTTTTACCTTCGATGAGATCTTGTTTACCCTCTACAAGATGGGATTCAACCATAACCCCAATGATCCGTCGATCGCCCTTGGCAATCTGAGCACCAACATCACCCGCAACTTCAATCTGTTTTTTGTACTGTTTAGAACTATTGGAGTGGGATAAATCGATCATCAGCCTTTCCATAAGGCATGCAGCCTTTAGGGCAGAGCAAGCAGCATTGACGCTTTCCGCATCATAATTCGGGACCTTACCACCCCTAAGAATCACATGGCAATCTTCATTGCCCCCGGTTTCAACAATTGCGACCTGCCCATTTTTATGAACCGAAAGAAAGTGATGTGGCTGGGCAGAAGCCAACAATGCATCGATTGCGATTTTTAAATTTCCATCAGTTCCATTTTTAAAACCAATGGGTGCAGATAACCCAGAGGCCAACTCGCGATGAACCTGCGATTCGGTAGTGCGCGCACCGATAGCACCCCAAGTTATTAGATCGCCTATGTACTGCGGAGAAATCGTATCAAGAAATTCTGAACCGGCAGGCACCCCTGCGTTATATATTCTAAGAAGCAGATCACGCGCCATCCTTAAACCTTCGTTGATGCGGAAGGTTCCATCTAGATAGGGATCATTTATCAAACCCTTCCAACCCACCGTGGTGCGGGGCTTTTCAAAATAGACCCGCATTACTATTTCAAGATCGTTGGCGTGCTTCTTTCGGGCAAGTGCCAACTTGGATGCATACTCTGTCGCAGCATGTGGATCATGGATCGAACAGGGCCCAATCACCACCAAAAGCTTATCCGATTTTCCGCGAAGAATATCCTTCACTGCTTTGCGAGTATCTGCAATCAGTTTTTCAACAGGCGTTCCTTGAACAGGAAAAAACTGGATCAAATTCTCAGGCGAAGGTAATGGGATTACATTGCGAATGCGCTCATCATCCGTTTGGGAAGTTTTGTCGTTCGGGACATTGGCGAAAATGTTAGCTTGTGTCATGGCATACTCTAGTATCAAAATATGCCTTTAGTTTAGCATTTATCTGCCAGACAAAAAGGGGCATCTTTATCAGATTTCATTCGGAGTATCGCCAATAGTTACGATTATTCGGTTTGATAAGCTATCAAAGCCCCTTACTTTTGCATAAATCAGCCACTTTTTGCAGCTAAATGTCCCCTTCCTTGATTAACTTCATAAATAATTGATTCTGCCCCTATTCCCGATTATAGTGCATTTCTTGCAAAAACTTCAGGAGGTTTCACCATGATTAACAGACGAACTTTTGGCAAAATAGCATTAGCCTCTACTTCTACAGCCCTAATTGCCAACAATTCTTCCTTTGCTATTGAACCAGTCAAACGAACTGGAAAATCACTGATCAAGCTTAGCCTAGCGGCATATAGCTTTAGAAAATATCTGGAGTTTAAAGGCACGAACAAGCCCACCATGACCTTAGAACAATTTGCAGAGTATGCCTCGGAACAAGGATTAGGCGCAATTGAGCCCACCTCTTATTATTTCCCCGACACCTCCAAGGAATTCTTCCCAAAATATAAGGCTTTTTGTTCGAAGCTTGGCCTGGATATCAGTGGCAGCGCAGTGGGCAATAATTTCTGCATCCCAGATGCTGCCAAGTTAAAAGAACAGATGACTTCAGTTAACGAATGGGTTGAGCGATGCAGTATTTTAGGTTGCAAAACCATCCGGATTTTCGCAGGCACCATTGCCAAGGGTGATACCGAAGAGAAAGCTAAAGAGCGTTGCATCAATGCCATCGGCCAAGCTTGTGATTATGCGGCCAAGTTTGGCGTTATTCTAGCGCTTGAAAATCATGGCGGTATCACTGCAAGCGCCGAACAAATTCTTTCGATTGTGAAATCCATCAATCACCCTTATTTCGGGGTAAACCTGGACACCGGAAATTTTCACACTGCAGATCCTTATGGCGACTTGGCCAAGCTAGCTCCTTATGCAGTAACGGTTCAAATAAAAACGGAAATACAAAAAGCGGGCCAGAAGAAAGAAGATGCAGACCTCAAGAAACTTGTAGAGATGCTTAAAGCGGTAAATTACAGAGGTTACATGGCTTTGGAATATGAAGCAAATGAAGAACCCAAAACCGGTGTCCCCAAAGCTCTCGAAGAATTAAAAAAATTGGTCAGCTAACAATTCCTATCGGATGAAATGAAAAAAGAGAAGCGCATGCAATTAGCACGCACTTCTCTTTTTTTATTTATATCGTTCTCGAATTAACCAATCACCCAATGATGATCGCAACCTTGGTAAGAAATTAATTCGTCAGCCTTAAACCACAACGCAAGTTCTTGGTTGGCATTATCGACACTGTCGCTGCCATGTACTAAGTTATTTTGCACGCTGATGGAATAATCGCCACGAATGGTTCCAGGAGGAGATTTCGCCCCATCGGTAAGCCCCATTAAATTGCGAACAACAGCAACTGCATTGGGCCCTTGAAGAGCCAAGGCAACGGTTGGGCCACCGGTAAGGAATTGAATCAAGGATGGGAAGAAAGGTCTGGCACGATGCGCATCGTAATGCTTTTCAGCTAGTTCTTTGCTAGCATGAACAAGTTTCATTCCAACGATTTGCAAACCTTTGAGTTCGAATCGTGCGACCAATGAGCCGATAAGCCTGCGTTGAACAGCATCGGGTTTTAAAAGTACAAGCGTACGTTCCATAGTTTTCTTTCACTTTCAAAAGTAAATGGACAAAGAGATACCTAATGAAATATTAGGGAATTAAAGCCAAAAAGCGAGGTTTTATCAGTTAAAGTCATTACCCAGAAGGGATCAGATCCGCACGGGCCGACATGATTAACAAAGCTTGTAAGCTAACTGATTCCGCCGGGAACCTAACAGAACCATCACCCATGCATACATTTGCACCGCCAGATTGAAAACTATACCCTACGGTGAAGGTATTATTAAGATTTGCACTATGTGTTTTTTTAATGAAGTTTTTTTAAAGCATGGAGTCGAGAAATGCTTGATTGCTCGTCATCTTTGATAACTTCTTGATAAGTACATCCATCGCTTCTACAGGCCCCATGGTTACCAACATCCGTCGAAGCAAATGCACCTTTTTCAACACCTCAGGCGACAATAGCTTTTCTTCTTTTCGGGTGCCCGACTGACAAATATCCATCGCGGGAAAAATCCGCCTGTCTGCAAGCTTACGATCCAGCACCATTTCCATGTTGCCGGTGCCTTTGAATTCTTGAAAAATCACTTCATCCATACGGCTTCCCGTATCAATCAATGCTGTTCCCATTACAGTAAGGCTGCCACCCTCTTCAAAAGCTCGTGCTGTTCCAAAAAGCCTTTTAGGAACTTCCAAAGCCTTGGAATCAACACCACCGCTCATAATTCTACCACTATTAGCAGTGTTTTTATTGTACGCACGGGCTAGCCTCGTAAGGCTATCTAGCAAGATGAATACCTGCTTACCCTGCTCTACCAACCTACGGCCTCGCTCAACCACAAGTTCAGCTGTACGAACATGGCTTGCGCTATCACGATCAGAACTGCTGGCAATCACTTCGCCTTTAATGGTTCTACGCATTTCAGTAACTTCTTCGGGCCGTTCATCAACCAAAAGGACTACAAGGTGCATTTCAGGATGATTAATGGAAACAGCTTGGGCGATATGCTGCAGCAAAATCGTTTTACCAGTTCTAGGGGGTGCAACGATAAGCCCTCTTTGCCCCTTACCAATGGGGGTAAGCAAATCCATAACCCTAGTGGTGAGAGGTTCTTTTCCGGTTTCTAATTTAATTAATTGGTGGGGATCGATAGCAGTAAGGTCATCGAAATTACGCTGAGTAAAACTATCTGGGTTTTTGCCTTCGATTGTTTCCAATTTAAGAAGGCGTGGGGGTTGTGAGCCACGAAAAGCTTCACATATGCCGCCCAATAAAAGGCCTTCACGAAGTTTCAGCCTTTGGATAAGTGCGGAAGCAACAGCGGGATCAGAAGGTTGCGGAGCGTAATCCTTGGCAGGGTTACGAAGAAATCCATAACCTCTGGGGTGAATTTCAAGAACACCTTGAAGGCTAACAGCATCTTCGGGCAATGGAAGATCCATTGCGGGCTCAACAGGAGGCCTAAAGCCATCCCCTTGAGACCCTTGAGATCCCTGATAGGGCCTATTTTGCCGCTGGGAATTTTGCGGTCTACCATCACGATAATTAGGTTTGCGGGAGGGGCCTTTGTTGCCTCTGCCGCGTCCGGGTCCGGGTGGATATGAGTTCATACTTTCCGATACTGCGTTACCGCTTCAAAAGTACCATCGGGAAGAGGCACAAGTTGGTAGTCACCAAACAAATTAGGTGCTTCAACTTGTAGAATTTTCAAGACTGCAATTGCAAGCTTACGAATTTCATCTTCAGCATGCCTATTACCGCGCATTTCGATGAAATGCCTAAGTGAACGGGCATTTGCTGTAACAAAAATTTTGGTTTCCGTGGCATTGGGAAGTACACTTCTTGCAGCCTGCCTAGCTAACTTACGTCTTAATGTACGATCAGGCTCATCCTTGAACTTCTCTGCCAAAATCTCGACCAGCTTGATATACCCCTTATGAGCAGCTTCGACCGTTTCCAGCCAGATTTTATGCGCCTCGGGGTCGCTTGCTATACAATCAGGTTCAACATATTCTGCTACTGATTCATCAACATATCGCTGGCTTAACTGGGAATACCCCATACCAGCTCGATGCCTTACAAGTTCATGCGTTAACGACCGACTAACGCCTGTAAAAACAAAGCTCCATACCGCATGTTCTAGTACCGAGCCATGCCCTACTTCGAGAATATGCTCGATATAAGCATGATTGCCACCCGGCCTAGGCTTGGCAAAACTCATGTAGCAAACCCGCCCTGCTACTTCGGTCAGGTATTCCCCTGCTACTTCGGTATCCGAATGCCAGGAAACACCATGATCCTCAAGGAACTGGTTAAGGGTGCCATCATTGATCATTTGCTTACCCATGAGGTAAACTTTAGGATCAGAAATAACTTTCATCGACGCTTGATTTTGCTGATTAACTGCCATGAATCCTTGCTCTTGGGCACCTTGCCTGATTTAAATCAGTTTAAGGCAATACCGATGTGGGAATGTATTCTAAGCCTTGTATTCAAGTCTCTATCCGAGACTATTCATATGAGATAATGGACATCATACTCTTTAAATTGAGGATGTCAACGAAATGAATGCTTCTAAAATATTCATTTTTAGATTTTGGGTTTTTTCTATGCCTTTTGCCCAGAGACGCTAACATAGTAATAGTTCCAATAAATCATTAAATTATGGGGCAAAGCGTGGCTAAAATGACCAAGCAAATCACCCAAACTGATACTAAACCAGTTACCGTACCTGATTTTCTTTTAGCAAAATCTCAAGGTCGAAAATTAACCGTAGCCACTGCGTATGATTTTCCCAGTGCTAAAATCATGAGTGAAGCAGGAATCGACTGCATTCTTGTAGGCGACTCACTAGGCATGGTGATCCAAGGGAAATCCGACCCACTTTCTGTCACCCTAAAACAAATGATCTATCATGCAGAAATGGTGGCTCGCGCAACCTCCCATAGTTTGGTTGTTGTTGATCTACCCTTCATGACTTATCAGGAATCTGCACAACAAGCCCTGAAGAACTCAGGAAAAGTTCTAAAAAAAACCGGTGCTCATGCAGTAAAGCTCGAAGGCGGCAGGCGCGTTGCCGAATCCATCAGAGCGATCACCAACGCAGATATTCCAGTAATGGGGCATGTGGGCCTGACGCCACAATCTGTGCGCAGAATTGGTGGCTTTAAAATGCAACGCAACGAAAACGAAATCCTCCAAGATGCCCTTGCGGTCGAAGAAGCCGGGGCGTTTGCAATTGTTCTAGAATGCATTCCACCCGACATCGCACAAAAAATCAGCAGCACCTTAAAAATACCAACCATTGGGATTGGTGCGGGCCCGCATTGCGATGGGCAGGTACTTGTGGGCCATGATTTATTAGGGCTTACCACAGGGTTTCATCCACGCTTCAGCAAAAAATATGCAGACATCGCAGATATCATTAAAGCTGCAATAGCTTCCTATTGCAGTGAGGTGCGCACTGGAAAATTCCCCGGTCCAGAGCACACTTTCAAATGACAACACCCCGCGCCCTTAACCCTTCTACAACATCTAAAACCATTTCACCCATGGTGTTTCTGAGCCTTTTTCTAATCCCTTTTCTCATGCAAATGAACGAAAACATTTGCTTTGCTGCAGACTTGGTTCAGGCCAGAAAACTTCTTCTCACCGGAAAACTAGAGGAAGCAAAAGATGAATATCAAGAAATGCTGAAAGATCCAAAAACTGCACACGCTGCAACCATTGGCCTTAGCAAAATAAGCGAAGCACAAGGTGATCTTAACGCTGCCTTGAAAATAATCTCAGACCTCAAAAACCCCTCTGCTGATGTTCTTGGCCGTAAGGCGGAAATACAATTCCTAATGGGGCTATGGAACGAGGCTGAAGCTTCGGCTGCAAACGCTTTATTGCAAAACCCAGATCACCTGCAAGCACGATGGGTAAAAGCCCGCATACTCTGGGAGGGTGGCGAAATTCCCAAAGCACTCTCAGCGTTTCAGTGGTTTGTAAAATCCTACTCCGATAAGCTGGAAACGCCCAATGCCTATAAGAAGCCTGAAGATTTATTGATTATCGCCCAGGCAAGCTTGGAAAACGCCCGCTGGTATGCCCTAGGCGATGAACTCGAAACCATTCTGAATGATTTACTAAAAGACACTCTTAAAATTGATCCTGATTTCTGGCCCGCAGAAGCCCTAGCAGGAAAAATCCTCCTCGAAAAACACAACCGACCCGAAGCTCTCGCTGCCTTTTCCAAAGTCCTTGCGATCAATCCTGAAGCCCCGGAAGCCTTAATTGGCAAAGGCGAAGCTGCAATTCAAAAAATGGAATACCAGGAGGCGGAATCATTCGCCCAACGAGCCTTGAAATCCCAGCCCAACCACCCGGATGCTTTGATTCTTCTATCCGAAATCAGCTTGGCGGAAAATAACTCTGCAAAGGCTCGAGAACAACTTGCATTGGCCAGAAA
>Ga0208482_1000130_pt1 | contig 24698 bp, 27 predicted proteins | sample LakMenEpi26Sep10_FD_150737 | JGI IMG/M metagenome (GOLD analysis project Ga0208482, IMG submission 150737) | Freshwater microbial communities from Lake Mendota, WI - 26SEP2010 deep hole epilimnion (SPAdes) | ecosystem: Environmental > Aquatic > Freshwater > Lake > Epilimnion/Euphotic zone ... | reverse complement strand
AATACCCTTCTGCCTCGGCTTTCTTGTACTAAAGAAATAAAATCTAAATCAGGATCAAATCCAAGTAAGGACAACTTGAAATTATTCTGACCACTAGCTTTTCCATGGCAGCCACCGGAGTTACAGCTAAGTTTGGTGAAAATAGGCACAATTTGATTGGCGAAATTTATCGGTAAGTTTATGTCGCAATCCGATGTCTTTGCGACAACTTGCAACTTTTTAGTACCGAACGAAACATTAATTAAGGAATTCCCATTGGAAATGGGGACAACCCTACCTGAGGGGGTCACTCGTAATACTTTTGAGTCCGCAGCTTCGTATTGGCTTACTGAAGTGAGATCTAGCAGCATACCTGATTTGGTAGTGCCTGTAATAACCATTTGAATTGCGTCATCTAAACCACGCAATTTAACTTCCGTTGGAAAAACTTCGATTTTTGTAAATTCGGCTTCTGCAGGAAGTACAAACTCTTCAACAGGTTTTGTGCTAACTTTATCTTCGGCATGCGAATAACTAGAGCATGCTAAAACCACTACAAAAAAGCTGAAAGTCTTTATATTTAAAGACATGGATCGATCTCCTGATAATCCATGGAGGGAGTCAAACACTACGCAGTAAATATATTCTGGACGATTTTAATGAAATAAGCAACAAATTTATCGATAAAAAAAGAGAGACCCGTATAAACGAGTCTCTCTTACTGATTCAAACTTCTTTAATTATTACTTTCCTGGGGCCGCTGTAGTTGGTTTTACCCTTTTACGAGGGTCGAGTTCGATTACACCAAACGCTTCTTCATGTTTTTGAAGAGTCATTCCTAGGGTTGTAAACAATCTTTTTGCGGTATAGAAATTCATAATAAGGCGTTGATCAATGCTTATTTCTTGTTTCCCGGTTGCAAAAGGGTTGGAATTAAGTGCTAAATCAACAATAACTTCTTCTGGTGTAGCAGTTACACGGGCAAAATTTGCATAAGCTGCGTGAATGTTGCGCTCTGAAAAAGTAACTTCGGTTTGCTGCCCAGCGTTTTGTTCTTCCTGAACTGCTGGCTTTTTTGTATCTGCCATTCTATAAATCTCCAAAATTAAGATGAAAAGTAACACCAAGAGTAGAATGTCTAATTTATTTTGCCGGAAAAGGGAAGTTCAATTTGAAAATTATAACTTTTGCACGATAATAAACAATTAAGCGCCCGTAGCTCAATTGGATAGAGCAACGGTCTTCGGAACCGTAGGTTATAGGTTCGACTCCTATCGGGCGCATTTTTTAACTCTGCTCTGTTGATTTTGCAAACTATAAAAAATTGATTATTTGACAGGTTTTTAGTTCTGACCAATTTTAGTTTCTAAAAATGTGCATAGACTTGCTGCGTCATCCGTTCCTATTCGTAGTATTTCTTTTTCGCAATACACAACAACGCAATCCCGGCCCCAGATGTTCCACACCCATCCCCCACGAATGCTGTAATGGATTCCCCAACCATCCAATAGAAGAGTTCGGCCTATCTCGACTTTGATAATGTTTTTATAAATCAGTTTGCGGCTGCATAAAGGCAAATGCAAATTGCCAAAACGAATCGTAAGATAATTTCCTTGATCAACAATTTGTAGGTGTTGGAACCCAAATGCTAAGAAGATTACAAATATGCCTGAAAAGAATAAAATGATTCTTGGAAAAATTGAGTTGCTCCAGGGGAAAAATGTAGTGGCTGCGATAAACTGTAATATTCCCATTACAAAAATGATTAAATATAACGGGGATTTTTGTGTGTGATCGTATTGAGGTTGCATGATTGATTTTATTTTTTTTTGTAAGCGAACCACTGCTTTAATTGCAAAAGTCCAATGTAGCCTACAACTATTCCGCTGATGAATCCAACTAGAAGGTATTTTAAGTCGCCTGAAAACAAAGTCGGCTTTACAAGGGTTGGAGTATCATTTTCAGGCTTAATTTCTTCTTCTTTTGTTTTTGTTTCTTCTTTGGATTCGCTTGCATGCCTACGAAGGATTCGTGAATGTTCAAATAAAATTGGGTTGCTGCTCATTTGCCTAGCGTTCACAAGTTCGTCTAGCACTTTAGCTGCAGAATTAGGATCGCCCGTAACATTCAGAATTTCCCCGTATAGCCAAAAAAGATTGTTGTCTTGAGGAAAGCAAGAAAGTAATTTGACGGCGAAATCCAAGACATCAGGATAAAGGGAATCAAGGAAGGCAGGGGATGCGGTGCCCGGGGTGAATTTGTTTTTTTTCCATTCTGATTCGAAATCGCCAAAGATGCTTGTGATGGAGTTTTGCGAAGTTATGCGCCGATCGCGGTTCAATTGTTTTTCTTGTAGAAATTTAAGGAAGAATAATTCCGAACGGCGGTTGAATTGCCAATTTGTAAAGGTGGAGTCAGAAGGTTTTGGAAAATATTGCAGGCCTTGTCTTTGATAGTCGATTGCCCGTTCCAATAAAAGATCATCACTAGAATAGGCCATCGCGAGGTTGAAGTAAAGTTGATGTTGGAGAGTCGAAGCAGGATCTAGTTCTTTGCGAACAGATTCAAGGCATGAGATTGCTTTAGTGGGTTGATTCAAACGTAAAAAGCATGCCCCGAGACGGATTTTTTCTTCAGGGGTAGCGGCGCCTGTGTTTAATTTGGCTTCAAGTTCTTTGTTTAGTTGAATGTAGATTGGTCTGAGCGAGGCTTCGGTAGGTTGTTGAGTGGCATCCTCAGGAATTCCCAAAGCCCTTAGTTCGCTGAGAATTAATCTTACCTGGGCAAAGCTTGCATTCTTAGGGATTGCTAAGGGTTCACCTTGCAAGTAAATGCCTGCTAATAGCGAAGTATTCCAACTAAAAGTTGCCAAGGTGGCAATGATTAAAAGTGGGCGATGGTGATTCATTTATGTTGATGGTTGAATGGGTAGGTACAGGTTATATTGGTGCTGATGCCACCTCTGGGAGTGAACACCCCGCTAAGTTTGCAACGGATAGGTTTTGAAACCGCAACAAAATCTTCGAGTATGCGATTGGTGACGGCTTCGTAAAAAGAGCCTACATTTCTAAATCTTTGAAGGTAAAGTTTTAACGATTTCAGTTCTACACAGACATCTGAAGGGGTGTAGGTGAAGGTCATGGTGCCAAAATCTGGGTGTCCTGTTTTGGGGCAAAGGGAGGTGAATTCTGGGCAAATAATCTCGATGATGTAATCTCTTCCAGGTGAAGGATTTGGGAATGTTTCCAGTTGATTGCGGTTTGGTTCATCAAAGCTTACCATCTTAACTCCGGTGCATATTTAAAGTTATCTTTGTAATAGAATAACATTTGTAGTTTGGTGTAGTCTATTATTTCAACTAATTTCTGGCCTATTTTGTTTATTAGGAAATCTATGTTAATGAAATCAGTTGCAGTTTTTATGCAGTCTACTTTGCTTGTTTTAGCGGGCTTTTGCTTTCCTTTGGCTGCGCAAGAATTATCAGCCCTTAAGTTTGTGGATTCATTGGAAAATCCATTAGGTGGCTATTGGCCCAATTCGGGGGCCAAGGGGAAAAGTTCCAGCCTAAGAGCTACGGTTGCAGCCCTTCGTGTTTATAAGTACGAGGGAAAGGTACTTCCAAATTTTGAGAAACATAGGGACTTTATGCTTTCTTGCTGGCATGAAAAAGATTCGGCCTTTGCGGACTTTCCTGGCGGACCGACCGATGTTATTCTGGCCGCCGTTGGCCTGATGGGATCACGCGATGGCGCTTTTCTAAACGATGAAAAACGAACCTTGGGTACAAAATATCTTGTAGATAATGCTAAAAATTTTGAGGAAATTCGCATGGCATCAGCTTTTCTGGCAGATGAGCCTTATGATGCGAAGGTTGCAGAATCTTGGCAAAAAACAATTCTGACCCGCGCTAATAAAGATGGTACTTTTGGTTCTGATTTTAGCAAGCCGCGTGATAGTGCATCGGCATGGGTGACTTTACTGAGGTTGCAGTTTCCTTTAAAGAACTACGAACTATTAAGTAAGGATTTTAGAATGAAAGACGGTGGTTTTGGAAGTGAAAGTTCTGATCGGTCAGATCTAGAAACTGCTTATAGGGTTTCCAGGTATTTCCATATGATCAAAAATCAGAAAATGTTGCGAGAAACACTTGGTTTTATTGAAACTTGCAGAAATGAAGATGGTGGATATGGTCCTAGACCTGGGGAAAAGTCTTCTCTGGGTTCTACTTATCACGCAATTATCATTAAAAAGTGGGCTGATCCACGATTTCAAAAATGAGGCCTAACTGATGACTCATCTTGCATACTTGGGTTTTGGAAGTAATTTGGGTGATTCCCAAGCTTTGATTTTCGAAGCACTCCGTTGCCTCGAACAAAAAGCCAATGGCAAAATTCTTGCTGTTTCAAGTTTGTATAAAACTTTACCAGTTGGGGGGCCTGCGGATCAGTCTGATTACATCAATGGGGCTGCTGCGATCGTTTGTAATCTTGACCCGCAGCAATTGCTTGAAACAATGCGTGCAGTTGAAGAAGAGCTTGGCAGGGTTCGTGAGGTTCTTAATGGGCCACGAACTATTGATCTTGATTTGCTCTTGTTTGATGACCAGTTGGTTTCAGGTGAATTGCAGGTTCCGCACCCGAGAATGCATACGAGATCTTTTGTTTTAAGGCCGTTGTTTGAAATTGCACCTTTTGCTATTCACCCGATTTTCAATCGAACTATTGCTGAGATCCTTTTTGATCTGGAGGGGATTGTTCCGATTCAATCTTCATCTGCCCGAGAGTTGGAAGGTAAGAAAATATTGGTAACTGGATCCACTTCTGGGATTGGTTTGGCTTGTGCGATTGAACTTGCTCTTGGTGGGGCTAAAGTTGTTTTTCATGGCAGAAAGCCATTGGATAAAATTAATGCTTATCTAGACTTTGCCGCCAATTGTTCGGGTTTTTCTCGTTATATTCAAGCGGATTTGAAAACTGAAGAGGGGCGCTCTTCTCTCTTTAAGCAGGCTTGGGATGACATTAATGGATTAGATGGCGTTTTGTTAAATGCAGGTGCTGACATTCTTACGGGAAACATTTCGCAGATGAATGTTGATCAGAAATTCAATGAACTTATTCAAGTTGATTTGCAGTCCACTTTTGTTCTTGCAAGGGAATTTGGAAAGCGAATGAAAATTTCTGGCAAAGGTGTTCTCCTTACCACTGGGTGGGATCAAGCGATAACTGGGTTCAAGGGGGATAGTGGTGAAATGTTTGCAGCTATCAAAGGTGGGATCATGAACTTCAGTCGAAGCCTATCTCTTTCTTTGGCACCAGAAGTTCGGGTCAACTGCATGGCCCCAGGCTGGATTAAGACTTCTTGGGGTGAAACTGCTTCCGAATATTGGCAACAAAAAGCCAAAGAAGAGTGCCCTTTGCAACGATGGGGTGTACCCGAAGACATTGCTACCGCAGCAAGGTGGCTTTTTTCGGATAAGTCTTCTTTTGTTAATGGCCAGACTTTGGCAATTAATGGTGGAGTTGTTTGAAAAGATACCTAATTAGAAATTAGCTTTTATTGATTTCTTCAAACCGGTGAGCAAGCCTTCGGCTATTAATATCCAAGGCTTCGAGGATTTGTACGACGGGATCCATGGGAATGTTCCAATCCATGGCCCAATTGATGATATCAAGATTTTCTTGCCCGGATTTTAGCCTATCAAGGATGCGGTCAAGAAGTACGGTATTTTCGTGGAATTTGCGCTGAAGTAACCCAAAATCGCCCCGATCAAGTTCAACCCAGAAGCGTTTGCCCTGAAGATGTTCTAGCCAACGGGCCCTTAAATAGCCCCACCAATGACACTGGACCCATTTGCGGATAGCAACTTCACCTAAGTCGCAACCTGCTTTTTCGGATTCAATCCATTTAAAACGAAGAGCTTCTTCGTCACCATCGACATAAACACTAGATTTTTCCATGGGTTCTAGCATTATCCAATCGGGTTTAAGCGGTTAAATCGAACACAACAAATAGCAAACCAGTCCACCAGACTGCCCATCTTAATTATAGAGTAGTTTTGCTGGTATGCAACTTTCATCACGCAGATACCTGTAAATATGATGGAATGCAATAGGGATTATTCAAGATAAAACCTTTTTTAAACTCATAGGCTATAGGCGTTTGATTAAAGCTATCTTGACCATTAATCGTTCTAACCTTATTGCTCAAATTCGTGAAATTTTGTTTTTTGAGTGAGACAGTAATTTTAATGGGTAGAAAAGCGACTGTTATTCTGATGCTCTTTATGATGGCGGGCTGCTTGCCTTCCGCAGATCCTTTTGTAATTCAAGAGAAAAAGATTGATAACTCGTTGTTGAAAAATATTGATGAAAGTGAATCGATCAGGCTTGATGTTGCGATGGTGCAATTACCTTTGGTGGAAAAAGATATTCTCGAATCGATATGGGGCCTGGCAGATAACAATTTAGTGGGTTTGGAAAAAAAGGCGGTATTGGAGCAGAACGGATTTCGAATAACAAGCTTTGGAAAAACTCCTCCACCTGAGCTCCTTCGTCTTTTAGGTACCGAAAAATATAGCCCTAACCCGCGCAGGTTTCATGTGAAAATCGGGGGTGAAAAGCTTATCCCGATTGCTGGCGTTTTGGATTCACTTGACACCACTTTCTCGGAAAATGATAAACTCGAGGATATCAACCTGTTGGCAGCACAGCCGTTTTTCAAAATTTCGCCCATCTCCGTTTCTGAGAATTCTTATCAACTGCTGCTTCAACCATTGATAAAATCTGGGAAAGAGAAGTTGTTGCCTAAAGCGGTTAAAACTGTTTCGGGAAGTCTCGAGTGGGAAATGCATTCTTTTAAGTCAGAACGCATTTTTGATCAACTTGCTTGTGAAATAAAAATTGAGGCTGGAGATTTTCTGGTAATCGGGCCAACTGAAACGCCCAAAGATGATTTGAAGTTATTGGGTTCCAATTTTTTTTACATGAGAGTTGGCCAAAATATTATTCCCAGGGTCCTTGTTTTGCGCTGTAGCAAAAAAAATACTCCGTTGCGGGAGTCCATAGGGGGATTCGGTAAGTCTTTACCGCTCGCAATTCAAGCCTCTTGGAAAGATTTCGAAAACGATAAATAAAGGCTGAACTTATCATGCAACTTTTTCTTAACCGATTATTAACTGCGGTAATTTTCGCGTTGATGGCTGCGCCTGCCTATGCTCAAAAAGAAAACCAGCGTTACGAGGTTGGTAGAAGATTAATTAAATTCGAGGTTGATTTTGAGGGAATAAAAGATCCCTTGATACTTAAGGGTGTTAGCGAAAGATTAAAGCCCCTAACCTTTTATTTTTTTTCGGGGCAATTGGATCAATGTTCCAAGGCGTTAGATCTCGCACGATGGAATTGTAAGAACCAAGGTGATCCGAGTGGGATTCGTGCTTTCGCTGATTCATTAAGCATTACTGCATCCCGAAAAATTATTGAACTAAAAGAGAAATTGATTGAATGTGAAATAACCTCCGTTTATCCGACCAAGGAAAAAGGTTTATTAAAAGGACGATTGTATTTTAGCCAGATCGATAGAAAAGAAATTCGAGAACTTGCTTTACTTTCAATAGAGCAACTGCCTCATAAAGTTTCGGCGGATATCCAAGGATTGAAGGAAGGTGAATATCAATTGGTGCTTGAATTGAGCAGTGGGGAAAAGGTCGTGGCTAGCCACAAGGTTTTGATAAGTTTGATTGGGGATAAATCACGATTGATAACTGAGATGGGGGCTACAAAACTAAAAAAAGATGCACCATTTTGGCAAGCTGGAAAGCAGAACCTAAGAGGGCTTTTAGGTGAATTGCTGCTGGGTAAAAAATTTGAAGGTGATATTCCGGTCAAGCGCTTGGTTGAAAGCATGGGTTTTCTTGAAAAAGGGCTGGACGCAGTTGATGATAAAAAAGGGAGTGAATATTTGGTTGCTTTGCCTGGGAGAGTGGCACCCTTGCCTGTTCGTATTTTTATTCCCGCTTCCGCTAAGGTTGCCAAAGTCCCTTTGGTTGTTGCTTTGCATGGCGCGGGAGCCACTGAGAATATGTTTTTTGAGGCATATGGTGTAGGAAAAGTTAAAACCCTTTGCAATGATCGGGGATGGATGTTGGTTGCTCCCCGGAATGGAATTACTATTGATAATTTACGGATGTTGATTCAAGAGCTTCCGATAGATCCGGAACAGATTATTTTCATCGGACATTCAATGGGTGCAGGTCAGGCCCTTGAATTTGCTGTTAATCATTCAAAAGAAGTGAAGGCACTAGGATTAATGGGTGGCGCAGGGGCAATTGGAAAAAATCAATCACTGGGAACCATGCCTGTATTTGTTGGGGTAGGGTCTGAAGATTTTTCTAGAGCTGCGGTTGCAAAGTTTTCTCAAGAAGCTATAAAACAGCCTGAAAACAAGTTGGTTTTTAAGGAATATGAATCGATAGAACACAGTTCTATTTGTCAGGTTTGCTTGCCTGAAATGTTCGATTTTTTTTCGATGATCTTAAAAAAGTAGAACGCAATCGGATTTTTCATCCTCTTTCCATAAATTACCAATAGTAAAAATTGTACACTTATTACCCTAGTCATTTATCAAGGGCAAGGATTCATTCATATGGAACTTTTTGACAAGATTCAGGAAAGCGTTAAAGCTATCAAGAGCCATTGGAATGGTAGCCCTAAGGTTGGAATTATTCTAGGCACCGGGCTTGGTGGTTTTGCACAAGAAATTAAGCAGGAAGCCTCGATTCCCTATAAGGATATCCCTCATTTTCCTGAATCGACTGCGCCTACGCATACGGGCAGAATGATTTGCGGTAGTATTGCAGGTAAACAGATCGTGGCAATGGAAGGCCGGTTCCATTTCTACGAAGGCTACACGATGGAGCAGATCACCATGCCCGTTAGGGCGCTTAAGGCCTTAGGGTGTGATATTTTGATTGTTAGTAACGCTTGCGGTGGCATGAACCCTCAGTTTGAAAGAGGCGATATCATGTTCATCGAAGATCAGATTAATTTGATGGGTGGCAATCCCTTGATTGGAAAAAATGATGATCGCTTGGGAGTTCGTTTTCCGGATATGTGTTTTCCTTATGATCGGGAATTGTTGAAGATAGCACAAGAAGTCGCATTAGAAGAACGCATTCGTTGTCATAAGGGTGTATTTGTTGCTGTTTCTGGACCCAATCTTGAAACTCGTGCTGAATACCGATTTTTGAGGCAAGCAGGCGCTGATGTTGTTGGTATGTCTACCGTGCCCGAGGTGATTGTTGCTGTGCACTCGGGTTTAAAAACCTTAGGTATTTCCATTATCACTGATATGTGCCTTCCCGATGCTTTAGAACCTGTTAAGTTAGAAGAGATAATAGCAACAGCGAATGAAGCTGAGAAAAAATTACGAGTTTTGGTTACAAATATTGTCCGGAAAATTCCAGACTAATCACAAAGAGTAAAATTATGCCACGCCTTGAAGGCGGTAATCCGTTGCGCACAGATGGCTTCAATTCCTTTAATCGTTTCTTACGAGATAAATTTGGAGAGAAGGTATATCGTGTGACTATTGATGGTGGTTTCTCATGCCCGAATGTTGATGGCACAGTAACCACAGGGGGTTGTGTTTATTGTGATAATCGGAGTTTTAGCCCTAACAGAAGATTGCCTCGAGTACCTATTGCTGATCAAGTTCAAAGAGGCATAACTTTTCTTTCCAAGTATTTTGAATGTTCTAAATTTATCGCATATTTTCAAGCTGCAACAAATACGCACGGGAAAATCGAAAAGCTTGAGAGGCTTTATAAAGAAGCCTTAAATCACCCACAAGTGGTTGGTTTGGCAATTGGGACGCGGCCTGATTCTGTTCCTGAACCGGTTCTTGAATTATTGCAGGACATCGCCAAAGATCGATTTGTCTGCCTTGAACTTGGATTACAATCCGCACACGATCGATCGTTGGTTTGGATGAACCGGGGTCATGATGTGGATAGCTTTACCGATGCTGTAAGGCGATGTAAAAATCGGAATTTGGATTTGTGTGCGCATGTGATTTTGGGGCTTCCCGGTGAATCCCATGAAGATATGCTTTATACTGCAGATTATCTTGCTGCTATGGAAATTGATGGTGTGAAAATTCATAACCTTCATGTCGTTCGCGATACTCCAATGGAGGCGATGTATCTCCGGGGCGAAGTTCCAATGATGACCCAACCTGAATATGTAAACTTGGTATGCGACTTTTTGGAAAGGCTGCCTGCAAGTTATACTGTTCATCGTTTGACTGGGGATGCGCCTGGTGAGTATTTAATCGCGCCTGAATGGTGTGTTCGTAAGCATGAGATTCTTGCACAAATAAAACAGGAATTTAAAAAGCGGGGCACATGTCAGGGCAGCAACTGTGATCCATCTCGATTGGCCTCAATTGTTTCGTTAAAAAGAAAAACCTTGCCTATGCTAGGGTAGCATTGGCAAGGTCTTAATTAAAGCAAACTGGTTAATTAACGGGCAGGATATACATAAGAGTTTGGACCATAATAGTAGAAATAATTTGGATGGTTTTGGGCGCCTAATTGGCCATTGCCTTGTTGGTTTGCAGGAGGCGCTTGGTAGTTTGTGCCTGGCCAATAAGGATAAGCCATTGGTGCGATAGGTTGATTGATTGCCTCAGATGGCCAATAGGTATACCATGGTGCCAGCGGGGGTACTGGTGGATGATTTTTTTGATAACGAGCGTTTTCGTGAGGCATTTGAGACCAACGACTTATTAAAAACCCCATTTGGCCTTGGGCGGTGTAAAGCATTTCAGCTTTAACGCTGGGCACAGTGATAAGAGCTATCAAAATTCCTAAAATAATTTTCTTCATGTTGCACCTTTAAATTAAAACATTTTGAGTTTAAACGATTGAGTTAGTAATGCTTGATTATCTGCCATACCAATAGCTGGGCATCATGGTATTTGGCATAGCGGGATAGTAGTGATAACCTGCGGTTGGTTGTTCAGCAGAAGTGCCGCCCTGCCCTGAGTTTTGTTGTTGCCAGAAATTAGGGTAGCCATAGCTTTGATTGGCGGGTGTGAAGTAGGGCGCAGGCGTATTGAATTGGCTCATGAGTGGAGAATATCGCGCTACATAGCCATAGTGCCTGCCGAAAAAATTCGGATACTGTTTTTCCATCCCACCCGAATAATGATATCTGCCGTCAGCAGAAGCAGTTTGGGCAATGCCCAAGGTTAGTAATCCTAGAGCGAAAACAAAAAAAATCTTTTTCATAATGATACCTGATGCAAGGTTGAAAGTAGTTTTAGCCTATGCATCTAGTGTTCAACATGAATCATTAATCAAAATTTAAAAAAGGCCAAAGACGTGTAAAAAGGTGTTGATTCAATTCCTACAATCAACAGGTGTGATAAAGTCCTAACTGAGTTTTTTTAATGTAGGATTAAAAATCGATCTTCAGGAGCATAAGGCCGTTAGATTCCGGATAAATGGTAACGCTGTCATCACGAATAGCGAGATCGCCTTGGTCATTATTCTGCAAATCAAGGAAGCACGCCCTCTTGGGGGTTTTAACGCAACGGATATCACAGGGCGTTGCAAACCCCTCCGTTTCTTCCAAAAGAAGGTAGGCAGATGATTCCTCGGGTTTGAAGGAAATCTGGTGTAGTACCAGATTAGGTGCATCAATGTGAAAAAACCATCCAGTTGGCCCGGCTGGCGGCGCGCCTTTGCTTACTTTTTGTATGTAAATGGGAGAATCCAAGGCCATTGCCATTTGGAATGGATGATCGCGATCCATGCTCAGTCCCATGCTGAAGTGTGTTTGATTTTCTCCCTCTGTAATTAAAAGGGTGTCTATCTTGCTGTCGCCTTGTTTTTCGAAGTAGGAAAGCCCCTTGGTAAAGAGGAAGGTTTTTCTGGGCCCCCACTTCCATTCAATAAAGTCGCAACTTTCCGTGCGTAGATTGTGCGTAGATGCAACCCTTCCTTCGTGTCCACGATGCATGGTTACTTGGTCATGTGGCCAAGCAAACCTAGATGCGATGTAATTGGACCAACGATCACCGCGTAAAGGTTCGGTTGGATTTATCTCGATGTTGAGTTCCAGCATAGGTCTGCCTAACCATGCTCGGATGGTCTGTTTGAATTTTGCGATGACTTCTTGGTTAGTGCCGGTGATGGTGCCTTCGGATTGTATTTCACCAAAGAGTGGGCCAGTGGAACTGACACGGATGGTGTCGGCTTTCATGGTGCTGCCTAGATTGGCAACAAGTTGTTGGCTAAGTCGGTTTGCTCTGGTTTTTAAATCACGAAAGGCTTTTAATCCCCCAGAAATCCGATCGATCTCGGCTTCAAAAAATTCGTTTCTCACAGAGTTTTCGTCTGCAAGTTTAAACTTGTTAGAGAATTTTGGAGGGTTTGCTGTATCTGCAAGTGGGACCCAAGTGTACCCCAAGCCTGGAACTTCAATAATTGATTCTGATTTGTCCATCGATTGGTTAGCTGCAAGCACACCCTTGGCAGCTTGTGGCCCCGATGTGCTTTCTGTTTCCATTCCAATTCTTCGGGTGAAGCTGCAAGGGTTTAAAAGAAGAATGCCATTTTTTCCATCTTCGCCTCGTTGAAGGATACGCTCGGCAAGTAACGCCCCTGCCCTTTGGAATAGTTCAGAAGGCGCTTGGTTAATTGTCAACGGATTTTGTTCTGTTTGGGCTTCTGTTTCCGTCCAGTCATTGGCAAATTGGCGTAGAGTTTCTGGTTGGTTTGAACCTAAAACATTCAGGATGGAGGCAATGTTGCTGGCGCAATCTAGTGTTCTGCGGTTTTTTAAATGATTGATTTGCCCTGAAATTGGTGCATTTGGGTAAAGTTGCAGAGTTTCAGTTTTGAAATCATCTTGAGAAATTGGCCCTGGATATTCTGAAGGGTATACTTCATGAAGATAATTTGACATGGTTAGCCAGTTACCGAATATTGGTGCGAGGCTGTTGGCTTTTAATAAGTAATTGTAAAAAATTGAACTATTTGAGGTCGTTTTAAAGAATGCCAAAGTGGGTGAACTATCTTGCTGCAATAGTTTTCCTAGGTGGAAGGCCAAATGAAAAAAAGTGTGATTTGTTGAAGAGCTAAAAGGTTCTCTGCAAAAAGTTTCAATCTGCCTTCCAATACTTGATGACCAGCTAAACACTGGCCCGCGAAATGTGGGGATATTATTTTCCCCATGAGGCATTAGTAATGCCTTGCTGAAACCTGCAAGATGTAAAACTCTTGGGGTGTCAGCAGAAAGGCCTTGGGTCGTTTTAGCAAATATTTTGACTTCCTTACCCACAAGATTAAGAAGTGTTTCTCTTCCTTTTTTTAAATTCCAGATTCGTGAAGTAAGCGGGCCAACCGTTTCAGGATTGTCATTGAATAATCCACCACAAATTTCAACCTGATCCGAATTAAACCAGTCTTTGATTTTTTCTAATTCAAGGGGAGGCAGTTCGGATAATTCTTTGGCACTGGCAATGATATTTACCGGATTACTGGTTTCGATATTTGGAATTAGCAGTCCTGTTAGATTTTTAATTGGTGCGAAATCTAATAGGTGGATACTTGATGAGTGTAATACTTCTCTGCCACTTTGTATTAGTGCGCCAGCGCTTCGTAGATTTTCTTTTGCACCTTCCCAATCGCCTTGAAGATATTTGTTGGCAGCTTGGACGCATTCTTCCCAGATTGATTCATGCGAAAGAAGATTTTCGTGGTGCATGGCTTCGAAAAGGCTATTTACCATCTGGTATGCAAAGCCCACGGCAAAAAAATAATCCAATTCTGGTGCTTGAGTTTCTATTGTTTCATTGTGAAGGGCTTTTAATAGATCGCTAAGATTTTGGACTGTTTCCATTTTTTCTGAACAAGCAGAAAAAGTTTTCTTGTTCGTTATCCCATGCGATTCGTTATTTGATAAGTCCACCAAGCATACGAGCGATTCGTCATCGATTTCGTGGGTGTCTTGGTAGCTGATTATTTTGGGGGGCTTGATTGATTTTGCAATGGCATTAGGGTGCCAAAGCGAAAGGTAGCCATTTAAAATTTGGGCCAATAATTCTTCATCAAGATAAAGGTTGTTGGTGGTTGGAATCGCATATGGGGAAACAAGGTAGCATGAACTCATGGAATCAATATCCCGAAAAAAACAAATACCCGGGGCGAAAGATTCGCTCCAGGTTATAGAGAATATTCTATTAAGATTTTAAAAGGAAAAGAGCGTAATTTGTAATGAATAGTTTCAATAAACTGAAATATTACGAATTAATTACTGCCCGGACCGCCCGCACCTGCACCTTTTAAGCCTGTTTTATTTACATCTTTGTTCAAGGCCTTTTTGATAGGTTCGTTGTTCAAAGTGCCCTTAGGATACTGGATAGGTTGGCTAAATCTTTTATCTTCTACGGGTGGAACCTTGAACTCCTCAGGCTTTTTTGGCGGCTTGAGATTATCTGTGGTTGTGCACCCCAGAAAAAGGTATACCAGTAAGGGAGCAGCACGCATTCCCGTGCTTATTATTTCCCTCATGAATTCAGGCTCCTAATTTGAAATTTCCATTCAACTCTGGAAGCCATTTACCTTCAACTTACAATCCTTGCAATAGCAAAAGGGCCATTTCGGATAATTGTCCGAAACAGCCCCTTTTTAGTTTCCAAGTTTATTTTGACTAGCTCTTCGCTTTGTCAAAACTGGTGCCGATTTCTTTCCAGTTTACGACATTCCACCATGCTTCAACATAGTCTGCTCGTTTATTCTGGTAACGCAGGTAGTATGCGTGTTCCCAAACATCTACGCCAAACAATGGGGTTTTCCCTTGCATGATTGGGCTGTCTTGATTCCCAGTATGCGTAATTTCTAGTTTTCCATTACTTAGTACGAGCCATGACCAACCGGATCCAAACCTTGCAAGTGCAGCTTCTTTAATTTTGGTTTTCAAAGTTGCAAAATCACCGAAAGTGGAATTGATAGCTTCGGCTAAAGCACCAGTGGGTTCGCCGCCGCCATTCGGGCTCATTGTTGTCCAAAACAGAGTATGGTTGGCGTGACCGCCACCGTTGTTAATTACTTTTTGGCGAATTGCTTCTGGGATAGTTTGGATTTCCCTGAGAAGCTGTTCGATTGTTTTAGTTTGCAACGCAGGTTGGTCTGCCAAAGCTGCATTTAGGTTGTCGACATAAGCTTTATGGTGCCTGCCATGATGAATTTCCATGGTCAGCTTATCAATAGCTTTTTCAAGAGAATCAGCGGGATATGGAAGACTGGGTAGTTCAAACGCCATTTTTAAAAACTCCTGTACTTAAGTTCACTTTTCTTTGATCATCCTACAGAAAAAATCGTAACACAGACGATTCTCTACATGAAACTAAAGTACCATTTTCCAACCTTGCAGCAAAAAGAAAAGAACTCTTTATTTAATTCTTCGCCAGAGATTTTAAAGTGTCGGGGAGTTTTACCTTGGTAAAACAAAGCTTTGAGCCTCAGATATTAAGCTTTAAATTTCTTTTTGGGCTGAATACATCCATTAGCATTTAAATAGTTAAAAGGGAAAGTCATTAGGAAGCAAAATAAAGGTTGGTTTTGTAAAAATGGCGCTAGACAAACTTTACCCTATTGATATCTACACGCTTCATAAAACGCTTAAAATTGAAAGCATGGTGATTGTGAATAGTTCTTGGAAAAATGTGGTGGCGAATATCGAAAATACACTGAATGATTGCCTTTTAAATATTGGTGACGCAGATGTGGATGTTGAATATTTGGTAAATGAAGAAGGTAGTGTAATTAAGAATCTTGCCTTCCAGCAATCGATCCAAAATAATTTGGGCAAAATAGAAATTGCTTTGAATAAAACCAATGCACAATTTAATATTCTTTCTACAGAGATGGAAACTGCTGCAGAAGCTTTAAGAGATTGGATTAGCAAAGCTAAGCAATGTCAGGATAAAGTAAAATCCATGCAATGCCTGACCAGTGAAATATGAAAGAGGATAAGATGGCCAAGTTCGCTGTTATCCTGCCCGCTGCAGGAAAATCTACCCGCTTTAGGGATAAAGAAAAAAAACCATTTGCAGCTTTGGATGGTAGGCCTGTATGGCTAAGAACCGCAGAACTTTTTGTTTCCCGCGATGATGTATGCCAGTGCATTCTTGTGATTGATCCTTCTGACGAGGAAATGGTCAAGCGCAAGTATGGTGCCAACATGGCTTTTTTAAATATTTCCCTTGTTCATGGTGGGTCTGAGCGCTTTGAATCTGTTGCCAATGCTTTAAAAACAGTAAAAGATGACGTGGATTTTGTAGCTATTCATGATTCTGTGCGTCCTTGTGTAACTACCGAATTGATTGACAAGGTATTTCAACAGGCAGTTAAGTCTGGCGCTGCAATTTTAGCTCTTGGTATGACCGATTCGCTGAAGCGTGGCAGCAGCAATGAGCCTGTGGTAATTGAGCAATCTCTTCCTAGAGAGAGGCTTTGGTTGGCGCAGACGCCTCAAGTTTTTAGTAAAGAAGTTCTTGTTAAAGCGTTTAAAAATGTTCCTAAAGGTGCAACGGATGATAGTCAGGTCGTTGAAGCGACAGGGGCTGCAGTTTCAATTGTTGTTGGCTCTTCGAGTAATATTAAAATTACCACCAGAGATGATTTGTTTCTTGCAGATGCTATCTTGAAATCACGACCTAAACCCAAGGCTAATGTTTCTGCTCACCCATTTGCAGATGACATGTTTCGTTAATTGAAATGCGTGAAAACTATGGATCCCGTTCTTACAGTTTTAGATAATCCCATGGTTTCGCATTGGTTATGCAATCTTAGAAACAAAAACTCAGGCAATGTTGTTTTCAGACAAGCAGTGGAGTTGCTTTCACAGGCAGTATTTCTTGAGGCAGCATCAAATTTTGATTTTAAAAATACATCTTTTGAAACTCCTGTTGGGCCAACAATTGGCAATGTTTTAAATCAAGAGTTTGCAATTGTTCCCATTCTTAGAGCTGGGATCGGTATGGTTGATCCCATTTTACGATGGCTGGGTGATGCACGAGTTTACCATCTTGGTGCTTCTCGTAACCATGATACTCTTGTGCCCGAATTTTATTACGATAAGCTGCCCAAAGATATGTCCAAGTTTCATTGCCTAGTACTTGACCCCATGCTAGCAACTGGGGGCTCTGCATTAGAGACCATTCGGCGATTGCGAAAAAGCGGTGCCCGGAAGATAAACTTCCTCGGGTTAATTGGTTCGAAAAATGGGGTTGCTAATTTGCATTCCGAGTTCCCTGATGTTTCTATTACGCTAGCGGCTTTCGATGAAGAATTAAATCACAAGGGGTATATCAGCCCTGGGTTAGGCGATGCAGGGGATCGGTTTTTTAATACTTAAGATTTTGGCGTTTTATTTTCGAAACTAGTTAGAACATTATCTTCCCATGAAGTGGGGTCTTCGATCGGCTCGGCATGAATTTGCACCTGACAATCCTTGACCTGAGATTTGATTGCATGCTCGATTTTTTCCATTAGCTGATGCCCAACTTTAATGCTCATTATTCCTGGTAGTAATAAATGGAAATCTACAAACTTTTTTGGCCCTGCTTGGCGCGACCTTAAAGCATGAAAGGTCATCTCGGGTTCAAGATTTTGGGTTATTATTTCTCTGATAATTATCAGCTCTTTTTCAGGAAGTGCATGATCCATCAAACCCTTGAACGATTTCCAGATTAATTGAAGGCTTGTGGTTAAAATTATCAGCGAAACACCAATCGCTAGGATGGGATCAATCCATTCCATTCCTGTAAGCTTTGCAAAGAATAATCCGATTAGAACCCCACATGTCGTATAAACATCAGTTAAAAGGTGTTGGCCATCTGCCTCAAGAACGATTGATTGATATTTTTTACCAACAATCAAAAGAATGATTGCAACTACTCCGTTAATGAGTGAGGCTGCAAATGAAATAATCATACCGATTTCTAATGTTTGAAGCGGTTGGGGGGAAATTAGCCGATGTACGCCCATTAGTCCGATGCTGAATGCCGCAAATAAAATTAATGCACCTTCAAACCCACTAGAGAAATATTCGATTTTTTCATGACCATAGGTATGTGTATCATCTGCAGGTCGTTCCGAGAGTCTGATAGCGATAAACGCAATAATTGCGGCAATCAAATTGATAACGGACTCGGCAGCGTCCGAAAGAAGGCTTATGGAATCGGTGATCCAGTAGGCATAAGATTTAAGTACAAGCGTGGATAAGCCAGCAAGGATGGATAGATAAAGAACATTTCTTGGCGTAAATAAACTCATCAAAATATCTCGGATGACATATATAACTGATTATACGTCAGCTTTATATTTTGCTAGTAGAAATCAGGGCTTTAATATTATGCCCAGAGTTTTAGCGTTGTGCGCCAGATAAATCTGAAATTCTTTTTTGGGCTTCTGCAACTCGTTTTGGGTCAAGTTCTCGAGTGGTAACTTCACGATAGAGTTCAATTGCTTTGTTGCGTTCGGTAAGATTTCTGTCGTAAATTCGCGCGGCTCGAAGTCTGGCATCTAATTGGGTTCTAGAATTCCATTGAAAACAGCGTTCAAAATATAGTGCTGACCTTTGGTATTGTTTATAAGGTTTCGATTCATAAATCTCGCCCAACTGATACGCAGCATCACTTATTTTATCGCTGTTTGGATAGGTGCTTAAAATTTGTTGTAGTAAGATTTCAGCTCGCTTTTGGTTGTCAATATATTCTTGGCCCCAGCCTTTATCCTTATATTGCATGGCTCTGCGATAATATTCATTGGCATCGGGAATATTCTCGTTGGCTTGAAGCGTGGGGGGCGGAACATCAAGTTCAAGCAGGTAAGCCTGTTTTGAAATGCGGTGGTAGTTTAGGAGTTCTTCTTCTGCCCATTTAGCTTTTTCAATTTCACCCACATTTATGTAATGGGCTCTGAGTGCTTCTAGGGTTGTTTGATATTCTTTTCTAGCATTCAACACTTTTTCCACTAGATCAATATCGCGGGAACCCCCGGGTGAAATTGGCCTAGGCGAAGGTTGTTTAATTGATGTTGGAGTACCAACAGGTTGTGCTCCAGCAGACCCCCCCGTAGGCATTTGTGACATTGCCAATTGGGAAGTTAGTGCAGTAATAATATAACACAGCATAAAAACATTACGATTCATGATAAAACCCTCTTTGAACTCGAGAGGGGTTTACCTTGAAAAAAGAATTATGTCTAGACGAGCATTAAGTAAAACGTATTAACCTGTTTGGGATTCGCCCTAAACCGCTTGCTGTTCCTAGGTTGCCTGATTGTCTACCTTTGCAAAAATCATGCGGCCTGAAGGCGTTTGTAGGGCACTGGTTACCTGAACATTAACATCTTGCCCAATATATTGCCTGCCTTGGTCTACCACCACCATAGTCCCATCTTCGAGATAGCCAACTCCTTGGCCAATTTGGTCACCTTGCTTGGCGATTTTAATAAAGAAGTGTTCACCTGGTAAAACAATAGGCTTAAGGGCATTGGAGACTTCATTAAGATTAACAACTTCAACGCCTTGAAGTTGGGCGATTTTGTTTAGATTGAAATCGTTGGTTACAACTTTTCCGCCAATGTTTTTTGCAAGAATAACCAATTTCTCGTCAACTTGGGTGATCCCTTTCATTTCGGTTGGTTCGCCTTCATGAACCTGAAGTTCAACTTTGTTGTTGGTTTGCAGGCTTTTAAGAATATCTAGCCCACGCCTTCCCCTGTTTCGTTTTAATTTATCTGCACTATCCGATAAGGCGTGCAGTTCTTTTAAAACAAACCGCGGCACGATGAGCCTGTTGTCAAGAATTTTTGTTTCGCAAAGGTCTGCAATTCTGCCATCAATAATTGCGGAGGTATCTAGAATAAAGGGCTTTGACCCTTTCACTTGTTTTGAAAATTCAATGTAAGGAAGGATGAATCTAAATTCATCCTTTGTTTGAAGAAGAGTTGAAATACAGATGTAAATGCAGATCGCGGTGCTAAAAGCACGAAGTAAATTGCGCTGTACAATAATTCGACTGGCAAAATCCGTGTTTTTTTGAACACTTTCCCAGTCAAATAGAAATGGATCCATAATGGTAGAGAAAATACTTCCCAATAAAAGGCCCATTAATAGTCCAAAGTAAACTGCAGAAATAGTTGTAATTTGCTTGTTTCTTAACAGCGTGTCAAAAAGAATAACTATGAGGCCAATAAAAATAATGGTAAGAAAAGCGGTATAGCCACTTTTTGTAGAACCGCCCTGCTCTGCATTGCCAAAATGTTGGTATGCGATCATCGCAAGAGCAATCATGCCTGCGCCGAAGAATGCGCGTAAGAGTCCGAGGGGTAAAAAACCAGAATTCCAAGCTTTAACTATCCAATTTTTGTTGTTGAAAGAATCCATTTCCATTTTTGTATCCGTTCTTTTTTGTTAGCCATTACGAAGTATTTATATTTTAATGGAATGAACAACCTTTTAAAGTGTTTGTAACATCAATGCTTCCATTTTTATCCCTAAAAGTGTTTAAACATCAAAATAAGGATTGAAGATTTTCATGTATTCATCTTGAGCGAATCTATCTGTCATTCCAGCGATATAATCGCAAACGGTACGATGTAAGCCTTGGGTTATTATTCGGGTTTTGTACCTCTCGGGAAGCTGCAATGGGTTTTCAGAGAATTCTAAAAATAATCTTTTTACAAACCTTGCGCCTTTATTTGCCATCCGCTGCACTCGGAAATTATTGTATATTTTTTGCTTAAGAACTGCCCCAAGTTCATGTTTCAGTTCCTCAATCTCCGGGCTATGGCAAACAACTGAAGTATCCATGTTTCTAACTTGTTCAAGGCTGTTTGACTTTGCAAGAGATATGTTCTTGCGAGTGTTTTCTACTAAATCGTAAACATGCATATCGATAAGAATTCGAATTGCACCTAATTGAGTCTGAGTTATTGTTGCTTCTTTGGGTAAGACTTCCTGTGCTTTTGCAAAGGCCATCTTCCATATTTTTGATCCTTCAAGGTCTGAAAATTGGATTATTCCGAGGCTGATTGCATCATCAATGTCGTGGGCATTGTATGCAAGGCTGTCGCATGTATCCGCAACTTGTGCCTCTAGAAAAGGTTGTTTGTATTTAAGGTATTTTTTTACTTCTGGGCAGTCGGGCATTTTGGAATGCAACGCCATTGCCTCGCGGACTTCCCATGTCAGGTTTAAGCCAGGATAATTTGCATAGGGGTATTCTAGTTCTTCAACGATCCTAAGGGCATGCCGGTTGTGTTCGAATCCGCCATGATTAACCATGCAATCGCGCAAAGCATATTCGCCCGCATGGCCAAAAGGAGGGTGCCCTAGGTCGTGAGAGAGAGCGATCGCCTCGGTTAAATCTTCGTTCAAGTGAAGTTGTCTGGCAACGGTTCTACTTATTTGCGCCACTTCAAGAGTGTGGGTAAGTCGGGTTCGATGGTGGTCGCTAGTATGAGTGACTAGAACTTGAGTCTTGTGGGCAAGTCGTCTAAAAGCGGTGGCGTGAACAATTCGGTCTCGATCTCGTTGATAGGAATTCCGGAAAGGGTGATCCTTTTCGGGATAGTCTCTGCCTTTGCTGAGATCAGTTTTCATGGCCAGCGGGGAAAGCGATTCCATATGGGCTCCAGTAGATTGGTTTAAGGTTTAACACTCTTCGGGGAACGGGTGTTTTTCGATGCTTTGGATCAGGAGGTCGAAAAGGCTATCCAAAGATTGGACAATGACTTTCGTGGAAGTTAGAACGGGCATAAAGTTGGTATCGCCATTCCAACGGGGAACAATATGCCAGTGAAGGTGCCCCGGGACACCAGCTCCAGCTGCGGAGCCATGGTTCATTCCTATGTTAAATCCGTCAGGATTGATCAATTCTTGAAGTATTTTTAAAAGATGTTGGATTGTAAGTGAATTGGATAAAAGTTGCTTTTCATTTAATTGGCCTAAGTCTCCGGTGTGATCAAGGGGGCAAATTAAAAGGTGCCCGTTGTTGTATGGGAATTTATTTAGGAGGACTAAGCTGAACCTAAGTCGTTTCACAAGAAGGCTTTGCTTGTCATTATCCTTGTCAAAAGGGTGGTTTTTAGCGGAACAGATGAAGCAAGAATCCTTAATTTCGGGTTTGTTTGCAGCGATGTAGGCATGCCGCCAAGGGGCCCAAAGATTGTCCATAAGATTCTCCAGAAGAGGAAATATTCGTTGAAGTATACCTGAAATACTCAGGAAGGAATGTGTAAAATCTCGATTGTTTGAGTAGTTTTGATAAACTAGTTCTGAAGTCTAAGTGAATAAGCACTAGACTAAATGCAGGTTTATAAATATTGTAATTATAAGTAAATTTTTCGTTTAGGAAGGGATGTTTTAAACATGGCAGTACCAAAAAGAAGGACTTCTCACGCCCGCCAAGGTAAAAGACGAAGTCATTTGGGTGCAAAACCTATGCAGGTTGCATATTGTTCCAATTGTGGATTTCCATTTAGGCCACATAGAGTTTGCTCTAATTGTGGATTTTATCAGGGCCGTGAATTCTTGAAAGTTGAACAGGAGAAGTAAAAAATGCGCATTGCTTTGGATGCAATGGGCGGAGACTTTGCTCCTGGACCGATCATTGCCGGGGCTTTACAGGCGGTTCAGTCTGACACCGAACTTTCCGTGGTTCTTGTTGGTGATAAAGATCAAATTGATCATCACATTCAAGGCCAACCTCATGCTGATCGTATTAAAGTATTTCACTGTACCCAAGCCATTGGGATGGAGGAGTCTCCGGTTGATGGCTTGCGTAAGAAACCTGATAACTCCATTTCTAGGTGTTGGCAATTACTTTGCCAAAAAGAAGTTGATGGCATTGTGAGTGCTGGGAATACCGGCGCAATGGTTGCTGGTGGTATGTTCACTAGGCGATTTCTGAAAAATGTTAAAAGGCCTGGTATTGCAGCTGTAATGCCAACTAAAAAAGGCTTTTGTGTTCTAATTGATGTTGGAGCCAATACTCAACCCAAAGCTGAACACCTTTATCAGTACGGTGTAATGGGCAGTTTGTTTGCGCGTAGAATCCTTGGTCACGAAAACCCCAAAATTGGTCTGATGAATGTTGGTTCTGAAGAGGCCAAGGGTAATAGTTTGGCCAAAGAAACCTTGGCGCTTTTTAATAGTAGTCCTTCAAAAAGTAGCTTTATCGGAAATATTGAAGGTCGTGATATTCACCAAGGGGTTGCAGAAGTTGTTGTTTGCGATGGTTTTGTTGGAAATGTTGTGCTTAAAGTTTGCGAAGGCCTTTACCAGTATTTAATGGAAGTCACCACTCAGGAAATTCTGGGTTGTTTGAAACAGGAAAAAGATCTCGCTAAAAACGCTTTGAAGCAACTTGCAAGCAAGTACGATTACAGCGAATTTGGTGGGGCACCATTACTCGGTATTGATGGCGTTTGTATTATTTGCCATGGCAGTTCGAAAGATCGGGCCATTAAAAATGCATTATTGTTGGCGGCCAAGTATGCAAGGCTTAAGCTTAATGATTTGATCGTAAGCGAACTTGAATCAGCCCCTTCCGTGGTAATAAGTCAGTAGGATTCTGATAAAAATTAAGGTGTTGGAAGGAATCTTTTAATAAATGGCCTCATCAGCGTTTTTATTTCCTGGGCAGGGAGCTCAATATTTGGGCATGGGCTCTGCTCTTTGCGACAAGTTTCCTCCTGCATTTCAAAGGTTTCAGCAGGCTTCACAAATCCTTGGCTATGATCTTCTTGAAATTTGCAAAAATGGGCCCGTCGATAAACTTAATTCTACCGTTTTCAGTCAGCCTGCCATTTATGTTTCTAGTTTAGCTGCATTGGATTTATTAAATTCAGAAGACCCACAAGCAGCCCAAAGTTGCAAAATTACTGCAGGCCTTAGCTTGGGCGAATATACCGCATTGACTTTTGCTGGGGCCATATCCTTTGCAGATGGCGTTGCTTTGGTTAAAGAGCGTGGCGAAGCCATGCAAGCCGCCTCCGAAAAAAGCCCTAGCGGCATGCTAAGTGTTATTGGTGCTGAAAAAGATCAAATTGAACAAATCTGTGAAGAAGCTGGAAAAGTTGGCCTGATCAAGATGGCTAATTTTCTTTGTCCTGGAAATATTGTTGTTTCTGGTGATGATCAGGCTTGTTTGATGTTTGAAAAAATCGCATCTGAAAAAGGTATTCGGACTATTAAACTTGCGGTTGCTGGGGCGTTTCATACCTCCCTAATGGAGCCCGCCCTTGATAGACTGGCCAAGATCCTTAGTACCACTAGCATAGCTTCTATTAATGTTCCTGTACTTGCTAATGTGGATGCATTAGAACACTCTGATCCCGTAAGCATAAAAAATAAACTTGCTCGGCAGGTCGTGGAGCCTGTACTTTGGGAAAATTGTATCCGGAAAATTCTGGACTCCGGGGTTGAAAAGCTTTATGAAGTAGGCCCGGGCAGAGTTCTTGCGGGATTGGCTAAAAGGATCAACCGGAAGATTGAGATTGTTAACATTCAGGCCTAATGTTCAACTTTAGTCTGGACTGATTTGGCAGGAATTATAAACAAGATAGATAAGATGGCTTGCCCGAGATTCTTGGTTGTGGTAGTTAACCTTATAGTTCATTGTTTTTATAAGTATTTTTATGG
>Ga0208482_1000129_pt1 | contig 24837 bp, 23 predicted proteins | sample LakMenEpi26Sep10_FD_150737 | JGI IMG/M metagenome (GOLD analysis project Ga0208482, IMG submission 150737) | Freshwater microbial communities from Lake Mendota, WI - 26SEP2010 deep hole epilimnion (SPAdes) | ecosystem: Environmental > Aquatic > Freshwater > Lake > Epilimnion/Euphotic zone ... | reverse complement strand
ACTCTTTTCACCAGCGGCCTGCTTAGTTTCGATATGGGCGGTCGAGGCACCATGCCCTACCAGCCACCCAACATCTGGGAGCCCGTTGGCTTTACTGGTTCTAATACTCGTAACTACAAACAAGATACTGGTGCCAACCTTTATCGCAGAAGTATTTATGTTTTCATCAAGCGCACCGCTCCTGCGCCATTCATGTCAAACTTCGACCTGCCTAACCGCGAAGCACTTTGCGCCAAGCGCGAACGCAGTAACACCCCCCTTCAAGCTCTGCAACTCATGAACGATGTCCAGCATTTTGAAGCTGCCCGGAAACTCGCTGAAAGGCTTATAATCGAGGGTGGTAATGATGCTGGAAAGCGCATCGAGCTTGCTTATAAAATCATTCTTTCAAGGCTTCCCGCACCCGAAGAGAAAGCCATCGTGATGGAAGGTTTAGAAAAGCATATCGCACGTTATAAAGCAGATCCCAAAGCCAGTGCCCTCGTTGTAAAAGTAGGCGAATCTAAAATCAAGGAAGGCATCAACGAGTCAGAACTCGCAGCTTACACCTTACTTGCCAACACGATTCTCAACCTCGATGAAACCGTTAACCGAAACTAAATGGAACTCTCATGAATCCTTTCTTTGAAAATCAGATGCTGCAAACCCGAAGGCAGTTCTTCGGCAATCAAGGCCTTAGGCTCGGTTCGCTTGCCCTTGGCATGATGATGGCAGACAACAAAAAATCCCACGCACAACAAGTGCAGGTTCATAAACCTGTCGCAGGGTTGCCCCACCACAAACCCACTGCTAAATCCGTCATCTATTTCCATATGAACGGAGCGCCCTCGCAGATCGACCTCTGGGATTACAAACCCACCCTGAAGGATTTCTTCAACAAGGATCTTCCACCCTCCGTTCAAGGTGGCCAACGACTTTCCACCATGACCAGTGGTCAGGCACGCTTCCCTGTTGCTCCTTCCAAATTCAACTTCACCCAAGAAGGAAAGTGTGGCAGATGGATCAACAGTGAACTCCTGCCCTTCACCTCAAAAATTGTGGATGATATCGCTGTCATCAAATCCGTTTTCACCAACGCAATCAACCACGATCCCGCCTGTACTTTTGTAATGACAGGCAGCGAAGTGCCAGGCAAACCCAGTATCGGTTCTTGGCTCGCTTATGGACTGGGTAGCGAAAACAATAACCTTCCGTCATTCGTAGTCTTTACGCCGCGCTTCCCCGAAGGCAGCAACGGCCAAGCCTTGTTCACCCGCATGTGGAGCAGCGGTTTTCTTCCCACCCGATTCAATGGAGTAGCATTGCGAGGCACGGGCGATCCTGTTCTTTATCTTCGTAACCCCGAAGGTGTTTCTTCCGATGATCGCAGAACCATGCTCGATACCCTGCAAAAACTCAATCAACGCGAGTTGCAGCAATTAGGCGACCCAGAAATCCAGACTCGTATCTCCCAATATGAAATGGCTTTCCGCATGCAATCCAGCGTACCCGAACTTACCGACCTTTCTTCCGAAAGCAAACGCACCCTCGAAATGTATGGCCCCAATGTTTCAACACCAGGCACCTTCACCCATAGCGCAATCATGGCTCGCAGACTTGTCGAGCGAGGCGTAAGAGTCGTGCAGCTTTTCCACCGCGGATGGGATCAGCATGGCTCCCTCCCCTCCCAACTCGGCAACCAGTGCAAAGATACCGACCAAGCAACGGCTGCACTCGTCATGGATTTAAAACAACGCGGCCTTCTCGATGAAACCCTCGTAGTATGGGGCGGCGAGTTTGGTAGAACTGTTTACTCGCAAGGCACTCTTACCAAAGAAAATTACGGCAGAGATCACCATCCCAAAAACTTCTGTATGTGGATGGCGGGTGGTGGTACCAAGCCCGGTATCTCTTATGGTGAAACCGATGATTTCAGTTACAACATCACCAAAAATCCCGTTCATGTCAACGACCTTAACGCAACGATTCTTCATTGCATGGGCATTGATCACGAACAGTTCGCTTACAAGTTCCAAGGCTTGGATCAAAAGCTTACAGGTGTCGAACCCCAGCATGTGATCAAAGATTTACTGGCTTGATTAGGATTTTTCCACGAAAGGGAAATCATGATAACTCTTCAAATGTTTCGAGCTGCAATCAATAATAATCCAGATGCAGCAATGCAATTCATGCTTCCCGATCAAAGCTTCATTGCACCCCACTTCCACATCACCGAAGTGGGCAAGGTTCAAAAAGATTTCATCGATTGCGGTGGAACCCCAAGGGCACTAACTTCCTGCATATTGCAAATCCTAGTCGCTGATGACACGGATCACAGGCTTAAGACGACCAAGCTTGCGGGCATCTTCAACTTCGCAAACAAGTTGTTCACCACAGATGAAATTCCTGTTGAAGTGGAATACGAACAGGATGCAATCTCACAGTTTCCTGTTGCAGATATTGAAGTCACTCCGGCAGGCCTTTTATTTGTATTGGGTTCTAAGCATACCGCATGCCTTGCGCCTGATAAATGTGGCATCGGCATTCCGAGCACCGCAAAAAAAGGTTGTGGCACTAATACCGGTTGCTGTTAACGAAATCATAGCTTCAGGGCGTTGATCTTCTCAGCTATCGCCTGCGCCAGCGCAAGATGCCCTGCTTCATCAAGATGGATTCCATCAATTGCACTTACGGTGCAATGCTTTGCTGCATCAAGAAAATGTGATGCGGTATTGTTTGCAACTTGTTGCACATGAAAAGCAAGGTGCTTTAATTTCTCTTCCGCTCCAAAGAAAAGATCACTCTTGGAAGGTGCAGGCACGATAAAAGGTGGCGATACCAAAAGTATCTGTGGTGCTTTGCCATTGATTCCCGCGCCACTTTGCAGAATGCTTGAAACCAACATCGCAACGCCTTCAGAAATATCAAACGCAGATAGTCCAAAGCGATGTTTGCAATCATTTGTGCCAAGCATCATTACGACTAAATCGATGGGGGTATGTGAATCCAAGCAAGGGCGAAGGTAGGTCATACCATTCTTGGCTATGCGTGTGGGATCATCCAGCACCGTGGTTCTTCCGTTAAGGCCTTCCTCGATGATGAAGGAGGAATTGCCCAGAAGGTTTTGCAGAATGCCAGTCCAGCGGATTTGTTTAGGGTAACGAATTCCGGTGCCAGGCACATAGCCCCAGGTATTCGAATCGCCAAAACAAAGAATGTTTTTCATGATCAATCTCGCACAGATAAAGTTCAATTCCGCCTAAGTATTATTTTATGAATTAGGAAGGGCGATGGTTATCGGCTTTAAACACATCCACTACGCTGGGTGGGTCTGCCTTTTTTATTTCTCCTCATTCAAAAACAAGCAAACCATGCTATACTTGAAAATACATAATATTAGAGGTTGCAAATGAACAAAGCATTCGAGCAATTAAAATCGCAAACAATCGCACTCTCTGCGCCAGAGCGTGCTGAATTGGTGCAATTCTTGCTGGATTCTCTGGACCCATTTGACAAAGGCATCAAAGAAGCTTGGCATCTTGAAATCAAACGCAGGTTGGCAGAAATTCATCATGGGAATACGCTTGATGAAAATACAGTTGGAAAGCCTGCGGAAGAAGTTCTTGCCGACCTACGATTGCGCTATCCGTGAAACCAGTCTCCTTTCACGCAGAGGCGGAAGCCGAATTACGGGCTGGATTGAATTATTATGAAGAGCACCAGCCAGGCCTAGGTGGTGTTTTACTTCGAGAATTCGAATCTGCTCTGAAACGCCTTTCTGAAAATCCCTTGGCCTTTGCAATGGAAGAAGATGTTGGCGTGCGTTATTGCCCATTGCATCAATTTCCTATCAGCATCGTTTATGTAGAACTAGAAGAAAGGATTTGGATCGTTGCAATCGCCCACCAACATAGGCGACCACTTTACTGGGCAAAGCGTAAATCCGATTTAAAATAGCAGACCAAAGTCGAAATCACTCGCCATGTATTAATGAGCGGCGGATGTTAACCCGCTGGTGAGTGCCAACGAGAAAAGATTCATGCCATCTATTGTTTTTTCCAAAAGGGTGGGAGGCCGGGTTTGGTATCGCAAAGAATTTGGATAAGGGCCAAACGGTCAGCGTCTGAAAGATGTGCATACTTTTTAGACTTATCCACACCATTCAAAATCTGCCAAAGTTTTTCCAACACATATTCCTTCATCTCAACAGGAAGATCATCAAAGGCCTGGGAATAAATTAAATAACTACAAGGGTATTTGAATAATCGTTGCATAAGATCCAGATCCCTAAGCGAACGGCCACGCTTATCTGGTATTCCTGATTGCGAAAACTTTTCCGCATAACCCGAGGTACCACTAATAGGTGCGGTTATTTTGGCTTCCCCCACCATCAACAATCCCTCGATCAACTCATCACCCGCGCTTTGAATTCTACGGGTGGTACTTTCCAGCCTTTTGCCTGCGGGTATTTCCAACGCCTTGTTGATCGTCACCTCGTAATCAAATGCCATGCGGGTGGTAAAATTAGCCTTTGCCAAGCGATTGTGCACCATTGCTTGGTGCTCCAAGATCATCAAAGCAACTATGTCGCTATGTGGTGAAAGATACATCCCGGTATCGAAACGATCCTTCAGGTGCATCACATTATGGCCTTGGGAATTATCAAGATCACGGGGGGTATCTCGGGTGCGGATCACAAGATTTCCCATATGGGATTGAGAGCCATGCCGGCCTGTTACATACCAACCACCCCAGCGCTGTTCGATTGGAGTGGTATGATCCACCGAATGGCTTCCACCCGAAAGCATGGGTTGGCCTGATGAATCAACAAATAAAGAACGAACCAAATGACCCGGAACATTTGAGGTTCGTGAAGAAGCATGACAGATCAAGCAGCGATCTATCTGCCTTAGAAATTGTGGTTTGCTTTTTTGTTGTTGCTCAAGGGTGTAGAAAACTGCACCCAATTGAGGATCAACTGCGGAGAATTCAAGCACATCGCCCGAATGGCAATAACCAACATAGACATCATCGTTGAAATAAATGGCCCGGGGAGTTTTAGGTGTGATATGGCGAAGTTGAAGGCTGGTTTTGGAGAACACCAAAATCTGGGATTCGATTGGAATATTCAAGGCTTTGAGTAAGGCGGGCAGGTAGCCATGCTCTTCACTGTAATCTAATTTTGCGACACCGGAGTCAAGCTTAGTTTGCAGTTTGGAAATTGGATCTTTGGGAATGCTCTTACTGTACTGAATAGGCGCATGTTCGAATTCATCAATTGCGAAAACCATTGCGACGCAAAGAAAAGCAAGGATAAGAGAATAGATGCGTATCATGAAGCACCTGAATGAAACGCAAGGATGAAGGATCAAAGGCAATCCATCGCCTGCAACAATGATACCACTTGCATTCTATATGTCAAGGTATAGAATTAAAGAGATTCTAGGGGGTGCTTGAATATGTTGCCTAAAAGTGCTGATTACGCTCTTCGAACCATGGCTTGCCTTGCGCAAAACCCAGACAAGAAATGGTCTGCGGATAGCTTGGCAGAGCGAACGAAGGTGCCTAGGCGTTATCTCCACAAAGTATTGCAGGATCTGGTGCAAGCGGAGTTGGCTCAATCCCGTTCTGGACCAGGGGGCGGATATTCTTTGGCCATGCCTGCGGATGGGGTCACCATATTGGATGTGGTCAATGCGGTAGCACCTGTGGAAAGAATACGCCATTGCCCGTTGGGCTTACCCTCACATACAAGCCTTTGCCCGCTGCATAAAGAATTGGATAGGGCATACGAAGCTACGGAGGCAGCCTTTAAGCGGGTCACCTTGGGGCAATTGCTTCAATCTACGACCAACATCATTCCCTTGTGCGATCAACCCTGCACGAAAAAATAACACTTTAAAATGTGAGACCTTCCCAGATAAAACTCGTTCGAAAATGAGGAGCAAGATCATGTTACACCCGAAGCTCTGTTTATTAATCAAAACCTTGGCAATCCTTTATGTAACATTGTCGTTGGGTGCGAAAGCCCTGACTAAAGATCCTGAAAAACCCATCCCGAATGAGGTGCGATATTCCAGCGAAGATGCAAGGATTCATGCCAGGTTGATGAATGATATTTACCTTTCAACCTTGAATATGCTTCATCACCGTTACTTTCACCAAGAACGAACAATGGTTCCTGCACGGGCAATGGAAGATGTTTTTTCAGACATAAAAAAGACCTCGAATACTGAAGCCCGGTGGCTATCTATAAACTTGAAGGCGATGAGCTTCACCCACGAGCCCCATACTGATTTTGAAAAGAAGGCTGCGAGGGAAATCACTAATGGAAAATCAGAAGTGGAAGTGATCGAAGACGGATTCTACCGCAGGGTGGTTGCGATTCCGCTTATTGGTGGTTGCCTGAGTTGCCATGAGGGGGTTTTTAAACCATCAGGTAAAGCACCTAAATTTGCAGCATTGCTAATCAGCATACCTGTCAAAAATGCAGGCAAGTAATCCAAAAGCCCGAATATTAACAGCATCAAGCTGTTGCGTCAGGTTACAAATAACGGTACTATAAGAGGGTATCAAAGTTGTCCCAAGTGCCTATAAATGGCTTATTTTGAATATAACCCCACCATGCGAATAACAATGAAAACAATAATTATCCTTTCCAGCTTTCTTTTTGCAAGTTTTGCAGTTGCAGGGGAAGCGGAAGAGTTCGCTTTTTTTGAAGCCAAGGTTCGCCCAATTCTCATCGATCATTGCTATTCATGCCATGCCAAGGATGCAAAAAAGATTCGCGGGGAATTGCTTCTCGATACCAAGGAAGGCTGGATGAAAGGTGGCGAAAGTGGTCAGGTAATCATTCCTGGCAATAGTGAGAAAAGCCTATTTATAAAAGTCCTTAGCTATAACGATACGATTCAAATGCCACCCAAAGGAAAGTTGGCAGACAAAGATATTGCAATCCTTACCGAATGGGTAAAGCGGGGTGCAGCCGACCCACGCAAAGGTACTGCGCCTGCTATTGCTGTAAAGAAAATCGATTACGAAAGTGCGAAGAAGTATTGGGCTTGGCAACCCCTGAAGAAGGTTACGCCTCCCAAGGTTAAAGATGCTAGTTGGTGCAAGACCCCTATCGATCACTTCCTTAAATTTAACATGGAAGCCAAAGGTATCACCCCGAATCCTGTTGCAGAAAAAACAAAATTAGTTCGCAGAGCTTATCTTGATCTTTTAGGCATCCCCCCAACCCCTGATGAAGTTGACTCGTTTCTCAAAGATAAAGCTGATGATGCGTATGCCCGCCTGCTGGATCGCTTGTTGCAAAACCCTCATTATGGCGAACGCTGGGGCCGTCATTGGCTTGATGTCGCGCGCTTTGCAGAAAGCCATGGCTACGAACAAGATTACGATAGGCCCAACGCCTACCATTATCGAGATTTCGTAATCAAGGCATTAAATCAGGATCTGCCATACAACACCTTTATCAAATGGCAACTTGCTGGAGATGAATACGAACCTACGAACCCGCTAGCGATGATGGCGACGGGATTTTTGGCAGCAGGAACTCATGCAACGCAGATTACTGCAAGTCAGGCGGAAAAAGAGCGCTACGATGAACTTGACGACATCGTTCGCACCGTGGGCACAACCATGCTGGGCCTTACCATCGCTTGCGCAAGATGCCATGATCATAAGTTTGATCCGATTAGTGCGAACGATTACTACCGCATGGCTTCGACTTTTTCCACCACGGTAAGATCGGACTTCGATCTTAATTTGAGCACTGGAAATTATGCCAAGGAAAAAGCGGATTTCGATTCTGCTAAAAAGAAACTGGAAGAAGCACGAACCAATTGGGAGCGCGATAATCTAACTGCAAAATTAGAAGCATGGGTTAAGGCGGGGGCGAAGGATGCGCCACAAAGCGATTTCCTCTTCGCAGAAGTCAAATCAGCAAGTGCTAAAAATGGCACATCGCTCGGCATACTTTCCAACGGCATTATTACTGCAACTGGCAAAAACCCTGACTTCGAAACTTACACCATCACTTTGAATTCCACCACTAAGCATGTAACTGCGTTAAGACTTGAAGCGTTTAAAGATGCTGCGCTGGTGAAGGGTGGGCCGGGTCGTGCGCCTAATGGCAACTTCGCCCTCAGCGATTTTAAAGTGACCGTCAATCCTTTCGATTCCAAGAACAAGCCAACTTCTGTGCAACCTGTGAAATTCAAATCGGTTCGCTCATCATTTGATCAAAAGGGCCTGCCCGCCTCGGCCACCATCGATAGCGACAAGAAATCTTCGTGGGCGATTGACCCGCAGTTTGGCAAGGATCATCAGGCTGTTTACGAATTGGAAAAGCCGCTTGATCTTCCCCACGGTGCAGAATGGATCATCACATTAAATTTCAACGGGAACAATCAGCACAATCTAGGAAAATTAAGAGTCACTTTTTCCTCGATGGATAAACCCGCACTTGCGGTCCTTCCCTTGCCCGAGAAAACCCAAGCCGCACTAGAAAAACTTAAAGCCAATCAAAAACTTACTGCAGCAGAAATGACTGATTTAAGCATGTGGTATCGCACCAAAGATGCAGATTGGCAAAAGCTGAACAAGGCAGTTGATGATTTCATAGCGAAAGAGCCCAAGCCAAAACTAGTGAAAGCTCTGATTGCAAGTGAGGGCGTTCCCGCAGTCAGGCTGCATACTCAGGGGGCGGATTTTTACGACCCTGTTCATGTTTTAAAACGAGGCGATCTCAACCAGAAAGTTTCGGTCGCCTCCATTGGCTTCCCGCAGGTTCTGATGAAATCGAGTGATGCTGAAAAACATTGGATCACCAAAGCCCCCGAAGGCAGCAAAACCTCTTATAGAAGAAAAAGCCTTGCTGAATGGATCACCGATACAGAACAAGGTGCGGGGATGTTGCTTGCGCGAGTTATAGTCAACCGAGTTTGGCATTATCACTTTGGCAGGGGCATTGTTGCGACCCCCAGCGATTTTGGCGTACAGGGTGAAAAACCTTCTAACCCAGAGTTGCTCGATTGGCTTGCTGCAGAGTTTATACGCAAGGGCTGGAAACTCAAAGAGCTTCACAAGCTGATAATGACCAGCGCTGCTTACATGCAATCTTCAAATGTGGATGAACCCAGGCTGTTGAAGGATCGCGAAAACAATCTCGTTTGGCATTTTCAATCCCGCAGGTTGGAAGCTGAAACCATCAGAGATTCCTTATTGGCTGTTTCGGGAACTCTTGATGCAACGCCCTTTGGACCAGGCACCCTCGAACCAAATCACAAGCGCAGAAGTATTTATTTCTTTGTGAAACGCAGTAAGCTGATTCCGATGATGATGCTTTTCGATGCACCCGATTCACTACAAGACCTCGCCATGCGGCCCTCTACTACCATCGCACCCCAAGCCCTGCTGATGATGAACAGCAGTATTGTGCGAGGCTATGCAGATGCACTGGCCATAAAAGTTTTAAAGGATGCGGGAACAGGGGTTGAGGCTCAGATCAATCGAGCTTATCAACTCGTATTATCCAGAAATGCAAAGCCCCTCGAATTAAAAGAAGGTGTTGAGTTTCTCAAAGAGCAAGAAGGGTTTTATAAGGCGGATAAAAAACCCGAGTCACTCGCCTTGGCCGATTTCTGCCAAGCGTTGTTCAGCCTTAATGAGTTCGTTTTCCTCGATTAATTAGGATTATTTCATGCCATTCAATAATATCCCCCATTTCAATGCGAACCCGAGTTTCGTGCGCAGGCGCGATTTTCTAAGCCGTACCGGTCAAGGCATCGGCATGCTCGCACTCGCTAACCTTCTCCAAGATAACGAAGTAAAAGCTGCGACTGATCTTTCTCTAAACCCACTCGCCCCCAGACAGGGAAACTTCCCATCGAAGGCCAAGTCGGTAATCTGGTTGTTCATGAATGGCGGACAAAGCCAAGTGGATACTTGGGATTACAAACCCGCACTTGCAAAATACGATGGCCAAGATCTTAAAGGCTTCGATAAGTTGACCGGTTTCTTTTCAGGCGAGGTTGGCCCCTTGATGAAGTCGCCCTTTAAGTTTGAACAACAAGGAAAGTCTGGAAGCTGGGTTCCCGAGATCTTCCCCAACATGGTGGATCATGTGGACGATATGGCGTTCATTCATTCATGCTTTACCGAGACGAATAATCATTCGCCTGCCTTGTTCCAGATCAACACGGGCTTCAGCAGGATGGGTTTTCCCTGCGTTGGTTCATGGGTGACTTACGGCCTGGGTTCGGTAAGCCAGAACCTGCCCGCTTTTGTGGTCATGTACGATACGCTGGGAAGGGGTTTGCCCAAAGGCCATGCTTCAAATTGGGGCGCTGGTTTTCTACCTGGTATTTTCCAAGGCACTGCTTTGAATCCGCAGGGCCAGGCGATTGATAATCTTTCCCGCCTGCCTCATATGAATGAAAAAGAACAGCGCAACCAGCTTGACTTGGTCACTAGGCTGAACAAGCTTCATCAGGAAGAAGCGCCACATGAAGCTGCACTTGCTGCTAGGATTGAAAGTTTTGAATTGGCCTACCGCATGCAGATGTCTGCACCCGAAGCATTCGATATTGATTTAGAACCCGAGCGCATTCGCAAAATGTATGGGCTTGATAATAAGAAGTGTTCGCATTTTGCAAGGCAAGCACTGGTCGCCCGAAGGTTGGTAGAGCGGGGTTCGCGCTTTGTGCAAATCTACTCAGGCGGTATGGAAAACGAACGCAGTTGGGATGGGCACCGCGATATCGAAGGCAACCACAGGCAGTTTGCAGGCGAAACCGACCAACCCATCGGCGCACTACTTACCGATCTCAAACAACGCGGGCTCCTTGATTCCACCCTTGTAATCTGCTGTGGCGAGTTTGGAAGATTGCCCATCGTTCAGAAAACCAAAGATAAAAACTTCATGGGTCGTGATCACAACCCCCATGCGTTCACCACATGGATGGCGGGCGGCGGCGTTAAGGGTGGCACCCATTATGGCGAAACCGATGAGGTTGGATTTAAAGCTGCGGTCAACAGAGTTAGTGTCAACGATTTGCATGCAACCATTCTTCAACTATTGGGAATCGATCACACTAAGTTGACTTATCGTTATAATGGCAGGGATTTCCGGCTGACCGATGTTGCTGGCAATGTGGTGAAAGAAATCATTGCTTAGTCTTATTTGTAATACGCTAGAAAGCCCAACGCACCATGTTTAAAAATGTATTGCTGGTGGAATGTCAGGATATTCCGGGTTTAGTGCACGAAATAACAGGGGTGTTGTTCAAACACAAATTGAACATCACAATGAACCAGGAATTTGTAGAGTCTGATCGATTTTTCATGCGTACGGAATTCGAAGGTCCCCCAGCAGGCACACCTTTGATCGCAGAACTTGAAACCATTCTTCCCAAGGGCGCAAATATCAGGTTGGGTGAACAACGCCCTAAAAATGTTGTGCTCATGGTTTCTCATGAATCCCATTGCTTGGGCGACATTTTAATCAGGCATGAGTTCAAGCAATTGCCCGTGCGCATTCTTGGGGTGATCAGTAATCACACTTCACTGCAAAACCTTGTCAATAAGTTTGATCTACCCTTTCATTTTGTCTCGCATGATAAGCTTACCCGCGAAGAACATGAGGCAAAAATACTTGCCTTGATCGATTCGATGGCCCCTGATTATGTAGTACTTGCTAAGTACATGAGGGTGTTAACTCCTGGCTTTGTAAAGCGCTTTGATGGCAAAATGATCAACATCCATCATTCATTTCTACCCGCGTTCATCGGCGCAAAACCCTATCAGCAGGCTTTTGATCGTGGGGTTAAAGTAATTGGGGCTACCGCACATTTTGTTACCGAGCAGCTCGATGATGGCCCGATAATAGTGCAGCAAGTAATTAATGTTAATCACACCGCCAACGCCCAAACCATGGCGCAATCGGGCAAAGATGTGGAACAGATTGTGTTATCGAAGGCGCTAAAGCTACTTTGCGAAGACCGCATTTTCCTTGCAGGTAATCGCACCATCATTTTTGATTAAAAAAAGAAGCCCGGATTTCTCCGAGCTTCTCTTATTGAATCCCAAGCGCTTTAAATTACTTCTTAGCTGCTGGCATAATTACTGAATCAATAACATGGATTACACCATTGCTGCATTGAATGTCAGTCTTTACAACTTTAGCTTTGTCTACCATTACGCCTGCATCGCTTGCAGAAATCTTGAATGATGCGCCATTGACGGTCTTTGCAGACTTCAATTTTACAGCATCCTTAGCTTCAACTTTGCCTGCTACAACATGATAGGTCAGAATTCCAGCAAGCTTTGCCTTATTTTCTGGCTTAAGAAGTTCTTCTACAGTGCCTTTAGGCAACTTTGCGAATGCTTCATCAGTTGGGGCAAACACGGTAAAGGGACCCTTGCCCTTGAGGGTTTCGATCAAATCTGCTGCCTTAAGAGCTGCTGCCAAGGTTTTGAAACTTCCTGCTTCTACTGCGGTATCAACGATATCTTTTTCTGCTGCTGCTGCAAAAATATTTGCGGCCATGAATGCAGATGCTACTACGAACGCGCCTAATCTGAATAAACTCATAACGAAACTCCATGAAAGTAAGATCGACAAGCATCACTTATCGAAAGATTGAGGAAAAACTTCAAGAATGCTTCAAAGCCAAAATCAGATTTGATACCGCACTCTTGCCAATTATAATTATTAATAGTCAACTGTTATCTCGCCAACAAAACAGATTCCAATAATTTTTCTAATTATTTTGATTTTGTTGATTATGCTTAGTTATCCCTTTAAAATTGTAAGCTTGTCTTTACTTTTTTTTGAAAGATTAAAAAATGAACGCATCACTCTTCTATATCGTATCTTCATATTTCCTTTTTGCCCTGCCTCAAATCGAACCTAACAAGCCCAACATTGTATTCATCATGGCAGATGATCTTGGATATGGCGATTTGGGTTGCTATGGGCAGACGAAAATCCTTACACCGCGCATCGACTCCCTTGCAAAGGATGGGATGCGATTTACCAATTACTATGCGGGGTGCACGGTTTGCGCCCCTAGCAGATGCGTGTTGATGACGGGTAAACATATGGGGCATTGCAGGGTGCGTGGCAATGGGGGCGGGCTTAGCCAATCGCTTCGTCCGGAAGATGTCACGGTTGCGAAATTGCTTCAGAAGAATGGTTATAAAACCGGATTGTTTGGAAAATGGGGCTTGGGCGATGAAGGAGTAGCAATCGTTGGCAGCCCTATCAGACAGGGGTTTGATGAATTCTATGGCTACTTAAACCAACATCATGCGCATAATTACTGGCCCACTTTTCTGATAAAAGGTGAAGCTAGGGTGCAATTAAATAATGAGGTAAAGCCCATTGGCAAAGATGGGGGTGGGGTTGCAACCAAGAAGGTTGATTACGCCCCAGATTTGATTCTCCAAAACTCCCTTGATTTCATCACCAGAAACAAGAAAGAACCTTTCTTTCTTTATTATTCAACTACCTTGCCTCATGCCAACAATGAAGCAACCAAGGAAACCGGAGATGGTTGCGAAGTGCCAAACCTTGGAATTTACAAAGACAAAGAATGGACGAAACAAAATAAAGCGCAAGCTGCGATGATCACTTACCTCGATACCCAGGTTGGCAAAATCTTGGATCATTTGAAAGACCAAGGGTTGGAGCAAAATACTCTGGTCTTTTTCACCTCCGACAACGGGCCCCATAAAGAAGGAGGCAATAACCCAGACTTCTTTAACGCATCGGGTGGGCTTAACGGCATCAAACGATCTCTTCATGATGGTGGGATTCGCGTGCCCATGATTGTTCGCTGGCCGGGAAAGATTGCGAAAGAAACCATCTCTGCCCATATTTCTTATCATGGCGATATTCTTTCTACTGCTTGCGACCTAGCCCAATTAGAAGCCCCAAAAGGGCTTGATAGTATCAGCATGAAACCCATGCTACTGGGCCAAGACAAGTTACAAAAAAAGCATGAATACCTTTATTGGGAGTTTTATGAGGGCAAAGGTGCCCGTGCAATTCGCATGAACAATTGGAAGGGAGTGATGAACCCTTTTAATCAAAACCAGCTGGAAGTTTACGATCTTGATAAAGATTCAGAAGAAAAAACTAATCTGACAGCAAAAATCCCAGAGATAACTGCACAATTACTTAAAGCAATGAAGGAAGCTCACGAAGATTCAAAAGACTGGCCAAATCCGGGTTCCATCAAAAAATAAAATTTCTTTTCCCGCTTTCTATAGCTCTAAACGACATTCAAAAAAGATTTTCATCCTGCTGGGCTTTTCATTATGAAAAGTCAGGTTAGGATGCCTACACATTCTTTTCTATTTTTAGGGAAATCTTTTGTAGGAGTGCTCGAATAATCTATGCGGATTAGTGAGGGGCGGAATTCGTTCTTTAAAGGGGGAATATCTATGTTTGATCTTGCTGAAATAATGAAGTCGCAATTGTCGCTTTTTTCCAAGGGGAAAATCAAAATCCATGAAAGCGAGATCCTTACCGATTTGGTAGAACAAATTATCAAAGCCCATGGCAGAGATTCCTGGGTCGAATCGGGCTTTCCCGGTTTGAAGCAGCTAACCGTTGAAGATGCGCTTAAGTACCTCGCGGGTGAAAGCTTTAAGTTAACCGATAAATTCCTTAAGGCCGATGATGTTGAAATAGGCATGTTTGTAATAATGCACCATAGTAAATTCCCCAGGCAGCACCTTTGGGGGCAGTCGTACAGAATTGCGGGTATTGAGTTCCCCTATGTTTTGCTGGAACCTGCAGTGAAATCACTAAATGATCAAGAAATGCTGGTTACGGAGTTCAACAAGGTAGCTTTGAGAAAATGCTCTGAAGCGTACTTCCAGGCCCAAAGAAATGGCAATAAGTCTGATAAAGTAGAGAAAAAGGGATATGTTGCCGACGATTTATCCCTGCCTTTCTAGCAGTTTCAGAAAATTCCTGTTTTTGTGGAAATAATTTCAGTCGAGCTACGAATAAATAGTATAAGTCCCGTTTCAACTTCAAGGAGGTTTTCATGGCTATTCATTATGCAAGCGCGATTCACCCAAACGCAGCTCAATATATGAAGTCATTGATTGCCTCTAGGTATAGAGTCTTTGCAAGTCTTAAACGCAAACCCATGTTTGCCTATGTTCATTCCAGTTAAAGTTTCTAACTGCTAGTAATCCAATAATCTTGTGGTTCAAACTTGGTTTTTAACAAAACCGATAGAGTTTGTTTCACTTCGTTTGTGTTCCTAAATACCGGGTTTTTAAAAGTACTTAAAGGGCCTATTAATTGGCACACGAGGGTGCGTACCCCCTCGCCTTCATAACTTTTCCCCAAATAGGAAATCACAATACAGTCATGGTAATGCACACGAGGGTTGTTAATCCCTCACCTTAAATTTAACAGCCAATTTGTTCTTTCTTGCCCCTGGAGGATTCATAATGAATGTGCCCACTTCCAACAATCACGATAAATACCCTCTTAATGTTCTTACCCTTAAGATGTATGCCCATCTTGATAAACAGGATAATGATTTGGCGCGAAGAACGCTCGATGAGATCATTTGCCTGCTTACTCCACCCGCAAAAGGCTATATCTACAACCAAATTCACAAACCTTATCTGTTGGAATTTGAGGGCGAGATTTTAAATGATTTATGGATGGCGCTTTGGCAGAACGCGAACCGGCCCTCTATGCGTTGGGATATTTCCAAAGGTGCAGTCTTCCAAACTTGGGCCATCAGTATTCTTCATAATAAAATCAGAGACCGGTTACGAAAGGAAAAACGACAAAATCGCATGATCTACATGGCGACCATCAAAGATGATGCTAAAGGAATGGAGCTGACATTCACCGATCCCGAACCGATGGTACTGGACCAACTCATCAGCATGGAAACTACTGAAAGGGTACGCAATGCGATCAAGAAGATGCCCGCAAAATATCGGGAAATCTTTAGGCTAAAGCATATCGATCACATGAAATCACGCGACATTTATCTGCAAACCGGCGTTTCAGAAAGTACGGTCTGCAAACGACTAAAGAAAGGAGAAAAGATTCTTCTAGACCTGCTTCAAAATAAGTGGGACTAACTTATTTCGCTTTTTTTGATTTATTTTGAGCCCAAACGGAAATATTCCCGCCCTACCTTCGAATAATACCTAGGTAAGGTGCTTATCTGCTCCAATCCCGGCCCCGCCCAAGCCGGGTTTGAAGAGCAAGCCGGGGTTTTTGAGCTTAATAAGTTGCAAGAGCAAGCTAAGTCTAATTCTTGAGAGAAATTAACATGGATTACCAAGAACCTTCAGATCAAGTAACTTCCTACAGGATTTCCGATGCGTTATGCAAAGAAAACTGGACCGTCGAAGAGATTAATTCCTTGATGGAAGATTCAGGTATCTCGCAAAAACTTGATTGGATTGAAGAAAACCTTTGGTATCCCAAACCCATGGAGCTTTTCAATTTTATTTTTCAAACCAAGCTCACGCCGGAACTTGAAGATGATATTCATTACCATCTAGAAACTTTGGGATGTGCTCGAACCATCAGGCTCATGAAAACCATGGTTCAAGACCCAGGAATGAATCTGCTCAAAAAACTTCCCGCAGCAAGGCTTATGAATATCTTCAGTCATCTTGCGTTTTCAAAAACTTGGATTGTTTCTCTACATCCAACCGAAAAAACAACTCACCAAACTTCAGAAACCCAAACACTTTTGCATAACCCTTCAAATAATTCCCTTCCCATCAAGCAAATGAAGGGCGACTCTTCCAAAAATATTATTCTGGGTAATTTCCCGATCCGAATGAAACGCTCGATGCAGCCCAATGGCGAAAGAATCACCCTTTTATTTCCTAATAGAACCTACCCCTTCCCCAAAGTAAGAGTGATGGCAATTAACGAAAATTATGAAACCGTTTTGGATGGAGAATTCGCACTCGATGCAGGAAGCAAATTCTGGAGCGTGCGCTTTAAGGCGCCCATTGCCTCCAAATTCATGCTGCTGGTAAGGCCTGTTGATGCTTCCGAATGTTTTGCAGAAAACACCCCTATCCTGAACTGATAACAAAACTTTATTACTCTCTTTTTTAAATTTACAAATGCAGTCATCTGCAAAAGAAGTTATCCTTGGGGTATTCATCTACCTTGTAAGGAATGTTCATGCAGAAAATTTCTTTTAATGAAGATCGCTCTGCTGTTTGGCTAGCGTTTCTTTTTATCGCCCTTGCTCTTTGTCTGCCTTTAGGCGTAGGCAATCTTCTCGGCTGGGTTCTAGGTGTTAAGGTTTGGACCGACCCGCTTAACGCCCTCGCACCTCTGGGCAAATCTTTTTCCCACATTCCAGGCTGGATAAGCTTAATTGCAACCCTTGCCTTTATTGCACTTTTGCTTCTTTGGGAACGCAGGCGATTTGCAGAAAATAAAAAAGCATTCTTCACCGCACTTCTTATTGTTCTAACACTCACCATGATTGGTTGGGTGCTGGGCCATGCTGGAATTGTTGCTGCAGTTCCCAACGAAAGAGAAAAACTTGGGCTTAAATGGTCGATGGGTTTAACGGGCGAAGCAGGATATCTGGCTGCATTGTTCATCGGTTTGATCATCGGGAACTTCTTTACATCCTTTGCAAAATTCCTCTCACAGGCAGCACGCACCGAGTGGTTTATTAAAACTGCGATTGTTTTAGTTGGGGCAGGCGTTGGGCTTAAAGGGCTCGAGCAGGCAAATCTTGCGGGCACGGTTTTCTTTCGGGGTTTGGCTGCAATTGTCGAGGCCTATTTAATCTACTGGGCTTTGGTTTACCTGATGGCTAGAAAAGTTTTTGGATTCAGCAGAGAATGGGCAGCGCCTTTGGCTTCGGGTATTTCAATCTGTGGCGTATCGGCAGCCATTGCAACCGGTGCAGCCATCCGCGCTAGGCCGGTCGTACCCATCATGGTTTCATCATTAGTCGTGGTATTTTCAGTAGTCGAGCTTTTAGTTTTACCTTTTCTCGCACACGCAATTATTCCAGAAGAGCCGATGGTAGCTGCAGCTTGGATGGGCCTTGCAGTAAAAACGGATGGTGCAGCCATTGCTAGCGGGGCGATTACCGAGGCATTATATATGGCGCAAGGTGGGTTTCAAAAAGGCTGGATGTTAATGACCACGACCACCGTAAAAATCTTCATTGATTTATTCATAGGTGTTTGGTGTTTCATTCTTGCGTGTGTTTGGGTCTATGGGATTGATCGCAAGCCGGGCGAAAAGGTTTCGCTAAAGGAAGTCTGGGATCGATTCCCAAAATTTGTAATTGGATATTTCATCGCTTTTGCGTTGTTCATCACTTTGGGGCTGTGCTTCCCCGAAAAAATCAAAGAGCTCAAAGAATCATCCACCAATCTTGATGCCTTCAGAAAATTCTTCTTTGCCCTCGCTTTTTTTAGCATTGGTTTGTCTGCTGATTTCAAACGACTTTGGCAGGAAGGATTGGGCAAATTAATCCTGGTATATGTTGTCTGCCTTTTTGGATTCGTAATCTGGATTGGTCTGGGAATATCCTGGCTCTTTTTTCATGGCATCATGCCACCCACCGGAGTTACTCCATGAACAATCCCCAAGAATCTGAAAAACTAGTTGATGAATTACACAATCAACCCTATGAACCAATGGTAGCAGCAGAAATCTGGCTCGTTTCCTTAAGTTTGTTTACAGGGATCAGCATTCTCATCATTTTAGCGTTTGTTTTAAAAACCTGATTTTCATTGAGCACTGCTACGAAAATAGGCAGATTTCTTAAAAACAAGCACTTCATCAATTACGCACATAATTAATTCAAACTCTTCATTAAGAACACCTCAAACTCTAACACTAAGAGCTTAAACCCTTGCTATCATATGTTTTGTATAGTGATTAATTTTCCTTATCAGGGATTTTGATCAGGCTAATTTATTGTTTTTAGTTATTACTCAGCATTGGCACGGTGTTTGCTTAGTTTAAATAGTATAGAAACTTTTATTGGGCAAAGTGAAGTTTAATAAAAGAGGAAAAATCATGAAACTTGTTTATCACAACCCTACTTATGCAAAAATACTTCCCCATACTATTTCATTTTTTAAATCGATGATGAATTAAAAGCTAACAATTAATTGTTGCTTAACATTAGATAATGGCTCATTGGTGCCATAACTAAAGTCCTAATTTATAGTGTTGCAATATAGTTGTTTTAGCTAAAGAGGTTTGATTTTATGTTCACAATATTTAAAAATTTTTCATGGGCAGCATTGGTTTCTGCGTTAGGGTACGCCTTTGTTGATTCCCCCGAAATGTTACTTCCTCTAATTAGTCCAAACAATTACCAGGCTCAGATTAATAATTACAAAGCTACATATGACGAAATGAATTCCCGAGATCAGATTATTGTTCAACGGCTTCATATAAAAAACCAAGTATGCAATGCATTTAAGCTACAAGAGATTTCCATCTATCAAGCTGCAAGTTGCTTTCAAACACTGATCCTTTATTCCAATGATAAATACGAAACAATGCCCAATGGGCACGAACATTATACCCCTAACATTCGGGCTTGTCTGGGTTTACTTCTTTGGCTAGATGATCCTGCATTTAAAGGAAATGATTTCGAAGTTGTAATCAATGATTTTCGCAATATTGTAAATATTGCCAAGAATGGAAGTTACCAAATCGAACTTCCATTACCACCCGCCAAGTTGCTAGCAGACTACCTTTACTAACTTTACATGCCTTTAATTATCCAAATGCCTATACGTGATTGCCCAAGGCAGCACTCTGGTCTTAATGATTTTATCGGAAGATTCACGGGTAACAGTTGCCATCATAGTTTCAGAGTCGAACGATTTCTAAATATACGAACGCCACCGGAACTCAAAAATTTCACGGTTGAATGATAGAAGCTGCACCTTCGGGCGAGATAGGAATCTTCCTCAAGCTTTTATTTTCAGCACCAGGATGACCTTTAAAACCTTGGATACCAACCTTTGCGTGGAAGATGCCATTAGGGCCACCCGTACTGCAGAAAATCTCATCGTGGTTGGGGCCACCAAAAGCAATGTTGCTAACCACTTGGGCAGGGATATCAATATGGCCAAGCACTTTCTTTTCAGGTGAAAGAACGAGGATGCGACCTTGCTTGGTTTCGGGGCGCTGAAAATCAGCAACCCACAAATTACCCTGGTTATCGAAGGCGCACCCATCACCGCCACTGCCTCCAAGATCGTAAAAGAGTTCGGGTTCTACGAAAGGTTTACCTTCCTCTGGAATTAAATAGCGAAGGATTTTCTTGGATTGCGATTCGATCAGATATAGGAACTTGCTTTGTGGATCAACATCTAAGCCATTAGGAAAAGCTAGCCCGGTTGCAATCTTGGTAACTTCTCCCTTGGGGCTTAATCTGAAAATATTGCCCACAGGTTTTTGCAGAGATGAACCCGATGGGTCGGTCCAATAAATATTACCCTTGGAATCAAGGGTGAGATCATTAAGGCTGTTGAGAGGTTTATTTTCGAAGGAATCTGCAAGAACATTAAGCGAGCCATCGGGTGCGTAATCAAGGATGGCCTTATGTTTGTTATCGCAAATAAGCAGATGGCCTTTGGCGTTTAGAACCGTGCCAGCAGGATTGATATCGAGAAACTTTTCGACTTTGCCCTCTTTACTGACCCGCAGCAATGATCCACTGCAGAAGAAGAGTTCGCCATTCTTCCAAGTAGGGCCTTCGGAATAGCCCGGGGCTTTTGCGAATTGAGTAGGCTTGATGTCTTGAAGTTTGGAGTAATCGGCCTGCCCGATAATGCCAAGGAAAACAAAAGCTGTAACGATGTAATTGCTCGTCATGGGATACGAACTCCAGAAAAAATCATGGAAAGTTTAGAACAAATCGAGGATGGGTTCACCTTCAGCAAGAAGATTATAAGGCCGGCCTTCTTTGTCATGGGCTTCGAGATCGGAAATACCCATGGCATGGTAGACGGTTTTGGTAACATCTGCGGGTGTGACGATTTTCTGTTCGGGAAATTCGCCCCGCTTGTCGGAAGAACCATGAACCTGCCCGCCTTGAATCCCGCCACCCGCCATTAAAACACTAAGGCAATGAGTCCAATGATCACGGCCTGCGCCATTAACCCCACCGCTGCGTGGATCGCCCACTTTGGGTTTTCGACCCATTTCAGATGTAACCATAAGCAGTGTGGAATCAAGCAGATTGCGCTGCGAAAGATCTTCGATAAGTGCAGAAAAACCCCGATCAAATCCTGGTAATAGATCTTCCTTTAAGCAGTTGAAGTTATTGCCATGCGTATCCCAACCGCCACCACTTTTGCATTTCTTGTTGAGTTTATCATCGCCCAACCAGAATACGGTAATGAACGGAACCCCTGCTTCAACCATTCTTCTTGCAAGCAAAAGCGACATGCCATTGGTGTTATTACCATATCTTTCGCGCATATTAACAGGTTCATCTGCGACATCGAAAGCCTTGGTGGCTTTTGCGGAAAGAAGTAACGACATTGCTTTTTCCTGAAGCTTGGTCCAAGTTGCGCTTTTATTCGATTGATCAAACTTACGCCTTGCACCATCGAGCTTGTTTAATATTTCCTGCCTAGCCAATAGCCGTTTGGGATTCATGCTTGCATCAAGGCTGATCGAAGGCGCGGTGAAGGAAAGGGGCTTATCGATGGTTCCCAAAACATAAAGGGGATCGTATTCCACACCCAGCTTGGCAGCAAACTGGCCCGGCCTGGTATAAGGGGCTGTGCTTGGTTTTTCAGGCAGGGTGATTGCATTGGGCATATACGGATGTGGCGGGCGCTTTGCAGAGATCACGCTTCCCATGAAGGGCCAATCATCCGGCATGGGCGTACGATTATTACCCAGCGAAAGAAAACTCTGATCGGGCACATGACCTGTCAGATTGTAATAGTATCCCGCATGATGATCGTTGGTGTTAACTGTGCTTTTCACACCTTGAATAACTGCAAGGTGTTTGGCTTGCTTGGCCAGTAAGGGGAGGTGTTCGCAAAGTTTGACGCCCGGGGCAGTGGTTTCAGTCTGCTTGAAAAGCCCACGGTATTCTTCGGGGGCGTTGGGTTTCATATCCCAGGTATCGATATGAGAAGCCCCACCTGAAAGAAAAAAGAGGATTGTCGATTTGGCTTTGCCCTTGCCCGAGGCTGCAACTGCCTGAGGAGCAGCCATCAAACCCGGTGTACCTAAACCAAAACCAGCAATTCCTGCAGTGGATGCTACAACAAAAGATCTTCTGGATTGATTCATGGCAAAAACCATTGAGGCATGCTTAATCGAGGTAAATCTATTTTCAATCTAACAAGTTTAAATGTCAACAGGGAAATAAGGGCGGAAATCCTCATTTATAAAGGGAAAGTTCTTTTCCAAAGGGTCGTAAGGATGATAAAGTCTTCTAGGATAAACATTTAAACATTAGGGAACAAAATGGCAGTTAATTTTGGACATATGTTGCAAGGAACGATGACCTTGCTGGGCAGGATTTCTCTTTGTGCGATATTCCTTTCCAGTGCCATTGGTTTCAACCTCCCAAACTTTGAAGACGCAATCTCTGCAATGGGCCGTCAGGGCGTACCCATGCCCCGGGTTGCATTAGTGTTAGCAATAGGTTCACTCCTTGCGGGCAGTTTAATGGTAATCATTGGTTGGAAAAGTAAGGTAGGTGCGGGCTTATTACTTTTATATCTACTTGTGGAAACCTATTACTTCCACGATTTCTGGTCGATGCAGGAATCAATTTCGAAAAAGATAGAGATGGTTCAATTCATGAAAAATCTTTCGCTGATGGGAGCCATGCTTTTCATCATAGCCAACGGGGCAGGGCCTTATAGCCTTGATGCCCGTGCCAAGGGTGGTTTTTCCGCATCCAAAAAATAAACTCGGTGTTCTAATGTCTAAAACCATAATGATGTGTTCGTTCGTTGTGCTTTTTTTCATGTCGGTTTCGCAATCTGCGGAAGTCACACTTCCCAAAAAGAATTTCAATCCGCTAGCGTTAGAAGAAATGATGCTGGGGTTCATCGCAGAAAACAACCTTCCTGGCGCATCCGTTGCAGTGGCATATCAGGGAAAAGTGGTATTCACGGCGGGGTTTGGTTATGCAGAACTGCCGGGTGAAATAAATGGGAACCGTGGAGTTCCAGCAGCGCCTAGTTCCTTGTATCGCATTGCCAGCATTTCCAAACCCATCACCTCCATTGCAATCATGCAACTCGTGGAAAAGAAAAAGCTCAACCTAACAGATAAGGTCACTGACATACTCAAGTTTGATCCATTTCTAGAGGGTGATGCAAAGCCTGATATGCGCTGGAAGGAAATCACCGTTGCTCATTTATTAAGCCATACGGGTGGATTCGACAGGGCCAAATCTTTCGATGCAATGTTCAAGTCGGTGCAAATCGCCAAGGCATTCAACAAGCCCGCACCAGCTTCCAAAGAAGATGTCATCCGCTACATGATGGGCAGGAAACTCGATTTCAATCCGGGAGAAAGATTTGCATACTCCAACCTGGGTTACTGCCTTCTGGGTAGAATCATCGAAAAAGTTTCGAACCAAACTTACAACGATTATGTCACTGAAAACATTTTTAAACCCCTAGGCATCGATGAAATTAAACCGGGGAAATCTCTCGCATCCAATCGACATCCCAACGAAGTCGTTTACTATCCGCCCTCCCCTTCTAAAGCTAATAGCGTTTTTCCACCCTACGAGCCTGTAGATATCGCCTATGGCACGCATGATCACGAATCACTCGATGCAGTGGGTGGGTGGATTGCAACTGCTCGCAGCCTAGTGCAATTAGCTTCCAGCCTCGATGATGATGCCCTTAAACGGGTATTAGGAAAAGAAGCCACGAAGGTAATGTTCAGCAATCCTAAACTTCAAAAAGAAGAAAAACCCTCTCCCACTTTTTATGCCCTAGGTTGGAATGTCCGACCTGTTGAAAATACCTTAAAGGCCAACACTTGGCACAATGGTGCACTCTCCGGAACTTCCACGCTTTTGGTACGAAGACACGATGGCTATACATGGGCAGTGCTTTTCAATGGCAGCAAGCCCTCAGGGAAAGACAAACCAACTTCCCCTTCAGGTGCAATCGATCCACTAATGCACAAGGCTGTTGATTCAGCAGAGGCCCCCGCGAAAGATGAAACATTTTCAAAGCCTTCAAGATTAAAGCGCCTGAGACATTTCAAAGATTAACTTTCTTTTACTTAGCTGCGGATGCTTTCAGAGCCGGATGCGTCAGCGACGGATGGGCAATAAAGCAGAAGCATTAGCCACGGAATGACACGGAAAACACGGAATCAACAAACACATCTTTCAGAGCCGGATGCGTCAGCGACGGTTCTTTCTTGCGGAGGCGAACACAACTTTTTATTGCATATCTTTACAAGCCTGAAGGGGTAAAATGAGATAGCCTAGGGCAACGCCCTGGGGAAATGGCCCAATAAAATCCCTTGCCCTGAAAGGGCGAAAGGGTTTGGTAGCTGATTATTGCGCCCTTTCAGGGCTTATTTGATGGGGGACTTATTACCCGGGGTTGCGCTCCGCTTCCACCCCGGGCTATCCCTATTTCGCCCCTTTGGGACTTAGGAACCACCGCCTGTCATTCTCAGTGTATGCTTGGAATCCATGGATATTAAAAGCCAAAGATGGAACTCCGCATACGCGAAGTTGATTGAACAAAAGGGGTCAGGTCTGAATGCCATTAACTTAAGGTATAAGTATTAATTATGGGAAGGGTTTAGGGAAAATCGATCTTGGACTATTCATGAGA
>Ga0208482_1000128_pt1 | contig 25087 bp, 23 predicted proteins | sample LakMenEpi26Sep10_FD_150737 | JGI IMG/M metagenome (GOLD analysis project Ga0208482, IMG submission 150737) | Freshwater microbial communities from Lake Mendota, WI - 26SEP2010 deep hole epilimnion (SPAdes) | ecosystem: Environmental > Aquatic > Freshwater > Lake > Epilimnion/Euphotic zone ... | reverse complement strand
GGGTCTGCCAAGGCGAAGCGTTTTTGTGATTGACCCCAAAGGCACCATCAAATATTTGCATCGAGCCGTTTTGGGCGTGACTTTCCGACCCGTATCTGAGTTGATTGAAGCAGTCGCCACGGCCTAGTCAGGCATCTACTAAGATGAACATATGTTCGCCCCGAGCCCCAGGCTTCGTTCGGTCAAAAATCTAGAACGCTCATCGGGCCAATCGTCACCAGCCAAAGCTTCAGTCTCGGGCTCGCTAACTGTTTTGGGCATTGACCCCGGTTTGACCAGGTGCGGATATGCGGTCTTGCAAGTTCAAGGCAACACAGATATCTCGCTGACTAGCTTGGGCGTTTTGAGAACGAAACCCGAAGATGAGTTGCCCGCTCGGCTTGCAGAGATCGCTCAAGAAGTTGATGCACTACTAGATCAGTATCAACCAACTGCAGTGGCTGTTGAGCATATATTTTTTCAATCGAATGTGCGCACGGCAATGAGCGTCGGACAAGTAAGCGGACTCGTGTTGAGTGCCGCGGCTCGACGAGGTATTGAAGTTGTGCAGTATTCGCCGAATCAAGTCAAACTTGCAATCACCGGTTGGGGTGGAGCAGACAAAGCACAAGTGCAAAAAATGGTTAAACAAAGACTCAAGTTGAACACAATTCCAAAACCTGCTGACGCAGCAGATGCGGCGGCTATTGCTTTGTGTCATATTGCTTCGAGTCCGCTGGCAATGAAAATTGCAGATTCGGTGGCGGCAAAAAAATGATTGGTTCGCTGAATGGGGTGGTGCTTGAGCGCACAACTGAATCGACGGTGTTGCTTGAAGTGAGCGGGCTGGGTTATCTAGTTCATGTGACGCCCCGAACTCTTGGTGAGCTTGAGCCAACTTCGAAAGCTTTTTTATACGTCCACCACCATGTTCGTGAAGATGCCCAAACTCTCTATGGCTTTTTAGACCGCGATGAGCGAAAGTGCTTTGAGGTCTTGATTGCGACACACGGTGTGGGCCCAACGATGGCGATGGCGATCTTGGCCACGCATTCTCCACGCGCACTTGTTGACATTGTTGCTGGTTCAGATTTGGCGGCGTTGACACTCGTATCAGGAGTAGGTAAAAAGACTGCAGAGAGATTGTTGATTGAGTTGAAGAATCGACTGCATCTGAACATTCTCGAATCGGCAACGAATCTCGGCGGCTCGTCAACTGTTGGCGATGTGCGTGACGCGTTGGCTGGGCTTGGCTATTCTGCTGAAGAAATTCGTGATGTCTTGCGCGAAATGAGCGTCACCAATGACTCAGAACTAATGTTGCGTGAGGCGCTGAATTTGTTGGGAGCACGTCGTGCGTGAAGAATTTACAGATCCGGCGATAACGACTGATCCATCTGATCTTGATGACATCGGATTGCGACCAAAGTCGCTTGATGACTTCGTCGGACAGCGAGAACTAAAAGAACACCTCGGAATTGTTTTAGAAGCCGCGAGAAAGCGCGAGCAATCAGCCGACCATATTTTGTTGGCGGGGCCTCCAGGCTTAGGAAAAACAACTATGGCCGGCATCGTGGCCAGTGAGATGTCGGCAAAAATCCATATCACTTCGGGTCCTGCGCTTGAGCGTGCGGGTGACCTAGCGGCAATTCTCACGAAGCTTGATACCAATGACGTGCTGTTCATTGATGAGATTCATCGCCTGTCACGTCAAGTCGAAGAAATTCTTTACCCCGCAATGGAAGACTTTCAAATTGACATCGTGGTCGGTAAAGGGCCATCTGCGTCTTCAATTCGTCTGACCCTGCCGCGGTTTACTTTGATTGGTGCGACAACGCGAACAGGCATGATCACCGGCCCATTGCGCGATCGCTTTGGGCTTGTAGCTCGACTTGATTTCTATGAAGTCGACGAGCTCGAGCAAATCGTTTTACGAACCGCGCGAATTTTAAAAGTGCCGATTGACAAAGACGGGTCACATGAAATTGCTCGTCGATCTCGGGGTACGCCCCGAATCGCTAATCGATTATTGCGTCGAGTGCGTGATCACGCCGAAGTTCGAGGAAATGGCAAAGTCACCAAAGAAAGTGCTCGCCAAGCACTAGAGGTTTTCGGTGTCGATGATTTGGGTCTCGACAAAGTTGACCGAGCAATTCTCTCGGCGCTCTGTCGACAATTTGCGGGTGGGCCCGTGGGTCTTTCGACGCTGGCAATTTCGGTCAGCGAACAGACTGAAACAATTGAAGACGTCTACGAACCGTTTTTGATTCAGCAAGGGTTGCTTGTGCGCACCCCTCGGGGCCGCGTTGCGATGCCTTTGGCTTGGCAACATCTCGGGCTGACTCCACCCGATAATGCACCCGAACTGTTTTAAGATTTCGTGTAGTGCGTATTGAAGATTTTGACTACAACCTGCCCGGCGATTTAATTGCCCAGACACCAATTGAGCCGAGAGACTCGGCGCGTTTATTAGTAGATCAAGGAACCTTGAACCAGCCTCTGCACCGTCAAGTAAAAAACTTTGTCGAATTCTGTGAGCCCGGAGATGTAATCGTCGTCAATGACACAAAAGTGATACCGGCACGAATTCGACTCGTGCGAAAATCTGGTGGTGCGGCAGAAGTGCTGTTGCTTGAACAAAGCGCTTCAACACCTGGTTTGTGGGAGGCGTTGATTCGACCTGCAAAGCGTTTGAAGACCGGCGAAGTTTTGTTTGCGGCTGATGGTCGCGAATTAGTTGAAATCGGAGAGCGAACTCTTGCTGGCGACACGTTTGTGATTAAGTTGCGTTGCGAATCGCAGTCAGAACTCGAAGAGATGCTCATGCAATATGGCGAGATGCCGTTACCGCCATACGTAACTGCACCATTGACTGCATCAGATCGTTATCAAACTGTTTATGCAAACAGGCCAGCCTCTGCTGCTGCGCCAACGGCAGGTCTGCATTTCACGCCCGCTTTGATTGAAGCGCTCAAATCTATAGGCGTCAATTTTTTGACTGTTGATTTGACGGTGGGCCTCGACACATTTGCGCCGGTCACAGAAGAAAACCCACTGAACCATCCGATGCACAGTGAGCATTACCGAGTTGACGCAAAGACTCTTGAGGCTTGTGCGAAAGCAAATCGAGTTATCGCCATCGGCACGACTGCGACCCGAGCGCTTGAGTCGGCAGCATCAACCGGTGTTTTGGAGGGTCGCACGAAGATGTTCATTTCGCGGGGCTATGAATTTAAAGTTGTGGACTTACTTCTTACAAATTTTCATATGCCCCGCACAACTTTGTTGATGATGATCGAAGCATTTGTTGGACCAAGGTGGCGAGACCTGTATTTGACCGCGATTGCCGAGCGTTATCGCATGCTCTCGTTTGGGGATGCAATGCTGTTGAATCGTCGTTTGTAGTCTCGGTGAGAGAAAGCTTCAAGTAACTGTCAGTTAGATACCGTGTAGCGCGATGTTTGCTGTTGAATTTCGCCAGACTGCGATAGAGAATTCTGCGCGTGCCGGAGTCGCCACAACGCATCGCGGCGAATATCAGACACCATGTTTCATGCCGGTTGGCACTCGGGGTGCAATTCGTCACCTGAGTGCACAAGATTATGAAGAACTTGGAGCCCGAATTGTTTTGGGTAACACCTATCACTTGATGTTGCGTCCTGGTGCTCAAGTTGTTGCAGACCTTGGCGGTCTCGGTGCGTTCGCAGGTTGGAAGGGTTTGACTCTGACCGACTCAGGAGGCTTTCAGGTTTTTTCTTTGAATCCGGATGTTGACGACGATGGTGTTTCTTTTCGTTCGACCTATGACGGTTCTATGCATCGCTTTACACCCGAATCAGCGATCAAGACCCAAGAATTAATCGGCGCTGACATTCAAATGGTGTTAGATGTTTGCGCGCCGTTGCCGTCAGCTGATGAAGTTGTTCGCTTGGCGTTGAAGCGAACCTCAAGTTGGGCAAAGCGAGCAAGAGAAACGCATCGTCGACAAGATCAAAGTTTGTTTGGCATCGTGCAAGGGGGTATCGACCCTGTGCTTCGTCGCGAGAGCGCGAAGATTACAGCCGATCTAGATTTTGACGGCTACGGCATCGGCGGACTATCAGTGGGGGAGACACGCGAAGAAATGTTGGTTGCGCTCGCCGCGGCAATCGAGCATTTGCCGAAAGATCGTCCAAGATATTTGATGGGTGTCGGCGACCCCGCGTCATTGGTCGAAGCCGTGAACTTGGGTGTGGATCAATTCGACTGTGTGATGCAAACTCGAATTGGTCGCCACGGAACTGCACTGACCTCGAACGGCAAACTAAACATCACCCGCGCAGAATTCACGACTAGTCAAGATCCGATTGATGCCAAGTGCGCCTGCTCTGTTTGTAGGCGACATACGCGTGGCTATATTCGTCATTTATTTCAAGTCAACGAGCCGACTGCCGCGCGACTCGTTTCGCTTCATAACGTCGCTTTCACTTTAGATTTAATGCAACAAATGCGTGACGCCATTATTAATGGCGAGTTTGCCAGCCTGCGAAAGTCTTTGTTAGAGATATGGACAGACTCTGCCAACGAGAAGCCCTAAGCCCTAGACTTGCTTGCTATGTTCACAACTCTTATCGCCAATGTTTCGGCTCGCTTTTCGGGCTTATTCGCCGCGGCTGCCGAGCAGCAAGCCTCAAACCCAATTTTGGGTTTCCTGCCTTTGGTTCTCATTTTCGCTGCGATGTATTTCTTGTTGCTGCGCCCGCAACGCAAACGTCAGAAAGAGACTGCAAATCTGCAGTCGAGCATTGCCGAGGGTGACGAGGTTGTTTTGAATTCTGGCATCTACGGTTTTGTGTCTGCAGTTGAAGACGAGTGGTTGTGGTTGGATATCGCCGAAAAAGTTGAGGTTCGTGTCGCCAAAGGCTCAATTGCGAGAAAAGTTTCGGCACCAACGCCACAAAAGCCAGCCGAGTAGAAGTTTAAATACTGTCGAATTAAAGGCTGTCTAAACATTCATGAATAAACGTCGGCACATCATCTCGTTGACACTGCTGCTTGTAGTAGTTGCGTCGGCACTTGTTGCAAACTTGGTAGCCGGAAATACGCCAGCACTTGGACTCGACTTGCAAGGCGGCGCCTCGGTAACTCTGCAACCAGATGGCGAATTTGACCCAGCAGGTTTAGATGTTGCTGTTGAAATTATTCGCGCGCGTGTCGACTCAATTGGTGTCGCCGAACCAGAAATTATTTTGCAAGGTAGCACAGTGATTGTGAACTTGCCTGGCGTGAAAGACCAACAACAGGCACTTGACATCATTGGTCGCACAGGCGAACTCTTGTTGCGTCCGGTTCTGCAATCGGGCATGTTGAACCCGAATCCAGACACGACGATTCCGGGCTCAGCAACAACCGTGGTTGATTCTTCGACAACGGTGCCTGGTCAGACTTCAGATTCAGTAGAAGATGGTGCCGGCACTATTTCTGGCGGACCTGGTGCGTCGCGTGTCATTTCAACTGCGACCACGACGCCAGATAGCTCGACTTCTGTAGCAACTGAAACAACAGACACGCAAGCGGTGACGCCGATTGCAGATGCTCCTCAAACCGCAGAGAATCTTGGCTTGGGTGACGATCCAAATGATCCAACACAAACTGTTTTGCTTCTAGATAAAAACGGCATTGCGTATGTTGTAGGGCCTGCTGGTGCTTCTGGAAAAGTTTTCAAAAATGATGCTCGTGCCGATGTACAGACTGGCGAATGGGCCGTCGTAGTTGGGTTGCGAAGCGGCCCAGACGGCGACCAGTTGTGGAACAAACTCGCCGCAGCATGTTTCAATAAAACAGCTGAGTGTCCAACAGGTCAACTTGCAATGGTGCTGGACGGAACAGTCATCTCTGCTCCAACTGTGAATGAACCCGAGTTCACAGGTGGCACGGTGCAAATCAGTGGTTCGTTTACACCTGAAGAAGCACGCGAACTCGCCAAGATTCTTGAGTTCGGTGCGGTGCCTGTGCGATTTGGTGTCTCACAGGCTCAAACAGTTTCTGCAACTCTGGGTTCAGACTCGCTTCGTGCAGCGATCATTTCTGGTCTTGTCGGCATCTTGCTTGTGGTGGCTCTACTTCTGGCCTACTACCGACTTATGGCGATCTTTGTTATCGCTGGCATGACTATTTCAATTGCGTTTTTGTGGAGTGTTATTTCGCTTCTTTCGCGCACCAATGGACTTGCGCTTTCGCTTTCCGGAATTGCCGGCATCATCGTCTCGATCGGCATTGCAGTCGACTCATATATCGTGTTCTTCGAGCGCATAAAAGATGAAATTCGTTTCGGAAAGACACTTAAGAATTCAGCAGTGCGCAGCTTTGAATCTGCTTGGCGCACGATTGTGGCTGCTGACACGGTTTCATTCATCGCGGCCATTGTGTTGTGGTATCTAACTGTTGGGTCGGTGCGCGGTTTCGCATTCTTCTTGGGTATCTCTGCACTCACCGACATTTTGATCACTTACTTTTTCACACGCAGCGCAGTGTTGCTTTTCGCAAGATCTAAGCGTGTACAAGGTCGAATGGTGCTCGGTATTCAGACTGTAAAGCCAGAGGGGATGTAGTGAAAAACTTTTTCAGCTTCTTTGGTCGCCTTTATCGCGGTGAAACTACTTTTGACTTCATTGGCAAGCGAATTATTGGCTTTGCAATCTCGTTGACAATTGTTTTGGCCGGCGCAGTTTCATTGCTCGTACAAGGATTAGAACTTGGCATTGACTTTCGTGGCGGTGTGGCATGGGAAGTGCCCGCTGGAGATCTGACTAATGAAGATGCCCGAAGTGTGCTTGATGCCAACAACATTGAGTCGTCAAACGCAAAGGTTCAGTTCTTGACTGGTAGTGAACTGCAAGTCATGCGCGTGCAGGTGGGGGACCAACCTGAAGAGGTTCGTCTTGCAGTGCAGAAGTCATTTGCTGAACTCGCAAAAGTTGAAGTCGAAGAGGTCAGTGTTGCATCGGTGAGCTCGTCTTGGGGTCGCAGCATCACTGAAAAAGCAGTTCGGGCATTGATCGTCTTTTTTGTGATTGTTTCGCTTTACATTTCTTGGCGTCTCGAATGGAAGATGGCGATCACTGCAATTGTGGCAATGGCTCACGACGTTTTATTGAGCGTAGGTGTTTACTCGTTGTTTGGATTTGAAGTCTCACCTGCAACAGTTGTTGCGTTTTTAACAATTCTGGGATACTCGCTGTATGACACGGTGGTTGTTTTCGACCGAGTTCAAGAAAACGCAACCAAGTTTGCATCTTCGCGACAGTCGTTCGCCAACATCGCAAATGTCTCGACCAATGAAGTTTTAGCTCGTTCGCTTAACACCACGCTGTCTTCAGCGTTGCCTGTAATTTCGCTTCTAGTAGTTGGGTCGTTCATGCTCGGAGCCAAGAGCCTCGAAGAATTTGCCGTTGCTTTGCTGGTTGGCATGCTTGCCGGTACATATTCGTCGATCTTTGTAGCGGTTCCACTTTTGGACGTGCTCAAGCGCAACGAGCCAAAATATAAACCATTCAGTGGCCAAGTTGCTACAGGTCAGGCAATGGCTGAATTAATGGGTAATGGTGAGTCTTCGCGACGTGTGACAAAAGCTTCGCGAGTTGAAGCTGGTTCGTCAGGTGATTCGACAAGCGAATCAACAATCAATAGTGCAGCCGAGCGTGCAACCACATTGTTGACACATCCGCCGCGACCCCGAAAAAAACGTCGTTAGCACTACGCTTTAGTCATGGCCACCTCATCGAGGGTGCTGCCGTGGCGGCGCCAGAACACGACAATTGCCGAGGAACTCTCACCTCTGCTGAGTGCCTATAAAGCGCGTCATCCCAAGGGTTCGGTATCGCTGATCAACGCAGCATATGAAATGGCGCGAACGGCGCATGCGAGCCAAAACCGTTCTAGTGGAGAGCTCTACATCAACCACCCGATTGCCGTGGCTCGAATTGTTGCCGACATTGGTTTGGACGAAGTTTCAATCGTGGCGGCGTTGCTGCACGATGCTGTTGAAGACACCGAAATAACAATCGGCGATGTTGAAAGCAATTTTGGAAGCGAAGTCTCAGCGATTGTTGACGGCGTCACGAAACTTGAACGCCTGCAATTTGATTCAAAAGAAGCACAACAGGCAGCAACGATGCGCAAGATGTTGGTGGCGATGGCGCGCGACCTGCGCGTGTTGATGATCAAGCTTGCAGATCGTCTGCACAACATGCGCACAATTGCCGCGGTCTCACACGAAAAGCAACAACGAGTCGCCCAAGAGACTCTTGATATTTATGCTCCGCTGGCTCATCGTCTCGGAATGCAAGAAATTAAGCAACAACTTGAAGACTTGGCATTTGCGGCGTTGTATCCAAAGCGTTATGCCGAACTTGATCATCTTGTCGCCACGCGCGCGCCTGAGCGAAATGTTTATCTCGCAAAAACAATCGGCCAAGTACAACAGTGGCTTGAAGAAGTAAAAATTAAGGCCGAACTTACGGCGCGAGGCAAACATCTCTGGAGCATCTACGAAAAAATGGTGCAAAAAGGTCGCGAGTTTGACGATATTTACGACTTGCTGGCGATTCGAATTGTCGTTGAATCAGAAAAAGATTGTTACACCGTCTTGGGTGCGATTCACGGGCATTGGAAGCCGATCGTCGGAAGATTTAAAGATTACATTGCGATGCCGAAATTTAACTTATATCAGTCGTTGCACACCACGGTGGTTGGACCTGGTGGTAAACCGATCGAAGTTCAGATTCGAACTCAAGAGATGCACCAGCGTGCCGAATGGGGTGTTGCATCTCATTGGGCTTACAAAGACACGGTTTCGCAGGGTGACATTGACTGGTTGAACCGAATCATCGATTGGCAGGGTGAAGTTTCAGACCCAAGTCAGTTCTTGGAGATTTTGAAAACCGATCTTGAACAAGATGAGTTGTTTGTTTTCACGCCAAAGGGTCGTGTAATCACATTGCCCGTAATGTCAACTCCGGTTGATTTTGCTTATGCAGTACACACCGAGGTGGGTCATAGTTGTATGGGTGCGCGAGTAAATGGTCGACTGGTGCCGCTGGATTACAAGTTGGCATCAGGGGACACATGTGAAGTGCTCGTGTCGCAAGGTGAGACAAGCGAGCCATCACAAGATTGGCTTGAGTTTGTCGTTTCGCCAAAAGCCCGAAGCAAAGTTAAACAATGGTTGACTCGTGAGCGTCTCGAAGACTTGGTAGAAAATGGTCGAGACGAATTGGTAGAACGACTTCGCCAAGCTGGGTTGCCCGCCCAGAAAATACTTTCCTCGCAGGTGCTGCAAGACGAGGTTGATCTGCTGAGTTTTGAAGATGCAAATGATTTTTTCGCCGCAATTGGTGATCAGCGAGTCGATGCAGTGGCAATCGTCGAGCGCATGTCAAAGCGAATGCGTGACGGAGTCCAACCCGATCAACTTTCAATGTCGTCAATTGGTGCAACTGGGCTCGCTTCGACTCAGAAAAATGGTGTTCATATAGAAGGTATGCCCGATGTGTTAGTTCGATTGTCGCGTTGTTGCACGCCCGTGCCACCCGACGAAGTAATGGGATTTGTGACCAAGGGTCGCGGAGTCACCGTGCATCGTTCGGACTGTGCGAATGCTGCTTCACTCGTAGCCCAAGATTCTGCTCGAGTTGTTGAAGTTGAGTGGTCGTCTGAGGGATCAAACGCAATGTTCGTAGCTGCCGTCGAAGTAAAAGCACTTGACAGATCCCGGTTGTTGCGAGACGTGGCGAATGCGCTTTCAGATGAGCACGTGAACATAGTTGCGTGCACGACGCACACTGGTTCTGATCGCGTCGCACGAATGCGATTTGAATTTGAATTTGCTGATCCAAGTCATTTGTTGTCGGTACTGCGCGTGATTAAGCGAATCGACGGTGTTTACGACGCAAATCGTGTTTTGCCAGGGGTGGCGACTGATGAAATTGAGGATGAAGATGTGGCGCACCCATCGGCTGCTAGATAATGAATCGCTCAAGTCGCCAAAGCGTCTAGCCTTCACGCGTGCCTGAATTTAAGACTTCCCCCGGAACTCGGGATATTTTGGCGCCCCATTCGGCGCGTTGGAGAGCCTTTCAAGATGTCTTTGCCAGCACGGTCGAGTCGGCGGGTTATTCGTACATAATTCCCCCGATGTTCGAAGACTTAGACGTCTTTTTACGATTGGGTGAGGCAACCGAAGTTGTCACCAAAGAAATGTATGACTTTCACGACAAAGGTGGTCGACATGTGGCCTTGCGACCAGAACAGACGGCGAGTGTGTGTCGAGCATTTGTCGAGCATCGACCAACAACGCCGTGGAAAGTTTGGTATGCGGGCCCGAACTTTCGGTACGAAAAACCACAGCAGGGTCGATATCGACAGTTTGACCAGGTAGGTATTGAAGCGCTCGGAGCAGATGACCCGTTGCTAGATGCGGAAGTGATCGCCTTGGCAGCAAAGTTTTATGCCGACCTTGGTTTGCGTAAAGTTCATCTTTCAATCAACACACTTGGTGATGCTGGGGATCGAGAAAAATACTCACAAGCACTTTCGCAATATTTTATGGCTAATGAAAAAGATTTGACCACTGAAAGCCGAGCGACTTTGGCGCGCAATCCATTGCGCGTACTCGACTCGAAACGCGAACCAGATCAGAAAGTAATCGCGGGTGCTCCGGCAATTCGTGAGTTCATCAGCGACGCATCAAACCAACATTTTGATGCCGTGTTGCAGGCACTAGATGCCTTAAATATTTCGTATGAGATCAACAACCGACTTGTGCGAGGCCTTGATTATTATCGTCGCACCACTTTTGAATTCACATCAATTGCGCTCGAAGCAGCGCACACAGCAATTGGTGGTGGTGGTCGCTATGACGGGTTGGTCGAGGCTCTGGGTGGACCGGCAACACCAGGAATCGGTTTTGCACTTGGCCTAGACCGAACACTGCTGGCGTGCGATGCAGAAAAAGTTTTTGATGCTCCAGCGACGGCAGTGCAAGTCTTTGTGGTCGACACTGTTGACGGCATGCACGCTCATGCTGTTTGCCACGAATTGCGTAGCAATGGTCTGAGCGCCGATCGTGCCTACGACTTGCGCAGCATGAAAGCTCAAATGAAATCGGCAGATCGCAGCGGAGCAACGCTCGCATTGATAATCGGGTCGGATGAGGTCGAAAATTCGACCATAATGTTACGTCCGATGGGTTCTGGCGATCAGTACCTAATTGCTCGCAAAGACTTGGTAGCCGAAGTAAAAAAAGCTCTCAATCCAAAATGAAAGTACTAATTAATGACTAAGACAAACAACAGCACAGCATTGCGAACTCACTTGTGCGGAGATATGCGCGCAGAGAATGTTGGCCAGCAAGTCACCCTTTGTGGTTGGGTTGGACGAAGGCGAGAGCACGGCAACAACCTGGCGTTTCTTGACCTGCGCGACTTCAGCGGCATCGTTCAATGCGTAGTTGACAACACTGTTGATGTTCGCAGCGAATGGGTGATTCGTGTGACCGGCACGGTTCAGGCGCGTCCTGCCGGAACGGTAAACGAAAATATTCCAACAGGCAAAGTAGAACTCAGCAACTGCACAATCGAGATTTTGAACAATGCCGAACCGCCACCGTTTCCGATTGACCAACGTGGCGACGATGTAGATGAAAATGTTCGGTTGAAGTATCGATACTTAGATATTCGACGTGAACGAATGCAAAAGAATCTGCGATTGCGAGCAAAGGTCAATTCGGCAATCCGTCAATCAATGGAGTCACAGGGCTTTACCGAGATTGAAACACCGTTGCTGATGCCAAGCACACCAGAAGGTGCCCGCGAATTCTTGGTTCCATCTCGTAATGAACCTGGTTCGTTTTATGCGTTGCCACAATCGCCGCAACTATGGAAGCAGTTGTTGATGGTTGCCGGTATGGATCGCTACTACCAAATTGCTAAGTGTTTGCGCGACGAAGACCTGCGCGCAGACCGCCAATACGAGTTCATGCAGCTCGATGCCGAGATGAGCTTTGTCAATAAAGACGACGTAATGGCGATGATCTCGACAGCCGTGATTGCTGCAGCTACGGCCGCAACTGGTTCTGCGCCACCGCCGATTGAGCGAATGACGTGGCACGACGCGATGAACCACTACGGCATCGACAAACCAGACTTGCGCTTTGAAATGAAATTGATCGAGCTCACTCATGTGTTTGCGTCAACCGAATTCAAGGCTTTTGCGTCGGCTGAATCAATCAAGGGAATTTGTGTAAAGCACACCGACTACCCAGAGCAGGCAGCGAGTGGTCGCAACAAGTTAGATGCCTTGACTGATCGCGCGAAAAAGATGGGTGCAAAAGGCCTCGTGTGGATCAAAGTGGGCGAGGGATCGGTGCTTGACTCACCGGTAGCTAAGTTCATGTCGGCTAAAGAACAAGCAGATCTGATTGCTGAAACGAAAGCATCAGTTGGTGACTTGATACTTATCGTTGCCGATGTTTGGGCAACTAGTTGTGCAGTCTTGGGACAGTTGCGCAATGATCTTGGCCGCCCGCCAGTGCACGAGGGCCCATATAGATATGTATGGGTGGTCGACTTTCCAATGTTCGTTGGTATCAACCCAACGACGAAATTGCCACAACCTGGACATCATCCGTTCTGTCATCCGCATCATGAAGATGTTGATCGACTTGAGAGCGATCCGCTTTCGGTGCGAGCGCTCGCATACGACCTCGTCTTGAACGGTTGGGAGCTCGGCTCGGGCTCGATTCGAATTCACGAACCAGATCTGCAGCGGCGGGTGTTTCGCCAACTCGGCATAACCGACGAGGATGCTGACGCGCGTTTTGGTTTCTTCTTGCAGCCATTTAAATACGGGGCACCTCCGCACGGCGGCTTTGCGTTTGGTATTGATCGTTTGGTTGCGATTCTGGCGGGCGAAGACAATATTCGCGAAGTGATTGCCTTTCCAAAAACTCAATCAGGCTCCGACCCGATGACAAATGCGCCGACGACTGTGAACCCTGCTCAACTTAATGAACTGGGCATCAGGCTGTTGCCACCAGCCGCAAAATGAAAGAAGACTTGTTCGGCGCTGCGGCTGCTGAACGACTGAAGTCGCAAGCACCACTCGCCGCCAGACTTCGACCGCGTTCGTTAGACGAAGTTGTCGGGCAGAAACACTTGGTTGCTAAGAATTCGCCGCTCAGAATTTTGATTGAAGGCGACCGACTTTCATCGGTGATTTTTTGGGGACCTCCCGGCACCGGAAAGACCACGCTCGCCGAAGTTGTGGCGCTGACAACGAACCGACACTTTGAGAGGCTTTCAGCGGTTAGTGCTGGTGTCAAAGACGTTCGTGAAGTGATTGAACGTTCTTCCGAAAGACTTGGGCAGTTCGCACGAGGCACGATCGTTTTCATCGACGAGATTCATCGGTTCTCGACATCTCAACAAGATGCTCTGCTGCCATCTGTCGAATCCGGAGTTATCACTTTGATCGGGGCGACAACTGAGAATCCTTATTTTGAATTGAACGCACCTTTGCGAAGTCGATCAACGTTGTTTCGCCTCGAACCCCTTGTCGTGAGTGATGTAAAAGAACTTTTGCAGCGAGGTGTAGTTGCCGAATCAGTGACGGCAGATGACGATGCGCTTGAGGCGCTCGCTCAACGCAGTGGCGGTGATGCACGTCAAGCATTGACCGCACTCGAAGTTGCTTGTGCCTTAGCCCAAGAAAATAAAAAACATGTGACGATTGCTCAGGTCGATGCTGCTTTGGGTGTGAGCGCATTGCGTTATGGCAGAGATGATCACTATGACGTGGTGTCGGCATTTATTAAGAGCATTCGCGGGTCGAATCCACAAGCAGGTTTATTTTGGTTGGCAAGAATGCTCGAGTCAGGCGACGACGCTCGGTTTATTGCACGGCGTTTGGTTATCTTGGCCAGTGAAGATATTGGCATGGCTGATCCGAACGCTCTTGTCGTAGCTGTTGCTGCTGCAAGTGCTCTTGAACATGTTGGCTTGCCCGAAGCGCAACTTAATCTGGCTCAAGCAGTCGTCTATTTAGCAACTGCGCCAAAAAGCAACCGAGTTGCGTTGGCAATTTGGGCGGCCCGAGAAGATATTCAAAGAGGTGTCAATAGCGAAGTACCAGCACATCTCCGCGACGGACACTACGAGGGAGCAAAAGAGTTTGGTCATGGTGTTGGTTATGTTTACCCACACGATGATCCAAGTGGATGGGTTGATCAGCAATATCTTCCAGACCCGAGCCCGGGTTCGCCCGAGCGCAAAGGTGATTACTACGAACCAACAAACCACGGCACTGAGCAGGCAATTGCCGAAAGAATGAATAGCGTGAAACCGAAATGATTAAACGTCTCTTTTGGTTGATCGTTGGTGGAGCCGCAACGGTTCTTGGCATAAATCTGTTGAAGAAAAGAGCCGAGCAGAACCCCGAGCAGTTTTCGACTGATGCGTTGGTCGAAAAATTTATCGACGTCTTTGATCGAGTCAAAATTTTTGTAGCCAGATATTGGCAGGGCTATTTTGGTGGCGAAAAATTAAACGATGTTGAGCTCGGCAAGATATTTGAAGGCAAGACAATTCTTGAGGCTAAACCAGACTCAACGAGCGAGCCAACGAAATAAACCTGACGGTTTGCGTATAGACGCGACTAGTAGGCTTGGCAGTCATGGCAGCTGAAATTCGCTCTGCGAACCAACTTAGAAAAGCGTTTACTGGCTTTTTTGAGCAGCGTGGCCACACCAGAGTCGATTCTGCAAGTTTGATTCCGCATGATCCAACGATCTTGTTCACCGTTGCCGGCATGGTGCCGTTCAAGCCATATTTTGTTGGAGACGAAGTTGCACCTTACAAGCGTGCGGTGAGTGTGCAGAAGTGCGCTCGGGCCGGCGGAAAACACAACGACTTAGACGATGTGGGTCGCACAAAGCGGCATTGTGTGTTTTTCGAGATGCTGGGCAACTTTAGTTTTGGAGATTATTTCAAGACAGATGCGATCCCATGGAGCTGGGAGCTAGTCACAGAAGTTTTTGGTTTTGACGGCGATCAACTCTGGATCACCGTTCACGAGAGTGACGATGAAGCAGAACAAATCTGGCACGAGCAAGTTGGCGTGCCGATGAATCGCATTCAGAGACTTGGTGATGCCGACAACTTTTGGCAGATGGGTGAAACAGGACCATGTGGTCCGTGCTCAGAAATTCATATTGACCGCGGTGCTGCATTCGGACCTGATGGCGGGCCGCTCAACGACCCGAAAGGTGACCGCTTCTTAGAGTTTTGGAATCTCGTTTTCATGCAGTTCAACCAAGACAAAGACGGCACTCGAACACCTTTGCCAAAGCCAAGTATCGATACAGGTGCCGGACTCGAAAGAATCTTGGCGCTCAAGCAGGGCAAAGACTCAATTTGGGAAACCGATGTTCTGTTTCCTTTGATTGAGCAAGCTCAATCGGCGACTTCAAAAAAATATTTGGTCGGAGACTACGAAGATCGTTCAAGTTTCTCGCTGCGAGTTTTGGCAGAGCATGCTCGCTCGTCGACGATGCTTGTTAATGACGGCGTCTTTCCGAGCAACGAAGGTCGCGGCTATGTTTTGCGTCGTATCTTCCGCCGTGCAGTTCGCCACGCATATCTGCTTGGTACCGACAAATTGGTGATGCCTAAGTTGGTTGAGACAGCCATCGAAGTTATGCAAGAGGCGCATCCAACTCTTAAAACGAACAAAGACTTTATTCTCGGTGTATTGACCAAAGAAGAAGAAAGCTTCAGGCAAACACTGAAAAATGGTTTGACAATTCTTGAAACTGAATTTTCGACGATTAAAGAATCCAAAAAGAAGTCGACCCTGAGTGGTCAGAGTGCTTTTGTGTTGCACGACACTTATGGGTTTCCACTCGAGTTGACCCAAGAGATTGCCGGGGAACGCAACATTGATGTCGACATTTCAGGTTTTGAAAAAGAGATGGACGCCCAACGCAAGCGTGCCAAGGCTGCGCGCAAAGGTGCGGCGACTGCCGACGACATGCTCACTCAGTATCGAGAAGTTCTAGATAAACACGGTCAAACAGATTTTGTCGGCTACGAATCAGATTCGTGCGAATCAAAGGTGCTTGAGGTCATTGCATTAGAAGACTCTCAAGTTGAAGTCTTCTTGAGTGCGACTCCGTTTTATGCCGAGAGTGGTGGCCAAGTTGGCGATCAAGGAACGATTCGTTGCGCGACGGGCGAGATAAAAGTCAGCGACACCGTTTTCGCCCTGCCGGGTTTACGCAAACATGTTGGCACGCTGGCGGGCGAAATTTCTGCAGGCACGAACGTAACAGCGACGATTAACAGCGCATTGCGCAATGCGACGCGCAAGAATCACACGGCGACCCACATTTTGCACTACGCGTTGCGCGAGGTGTTGGGCGAGCATGTAAAGCAGGCTGGCTCAATGGTGTCAGCGGATCGTCTGCGTTTCGACTTCAGCCACTACGCGCCACTTTCAAGCGTCGAGATCGAACAGATTGAGCGCATTGCCAATGCACAAGTTCTGAACAACGCCGATGTCAAGAATTATGAAACGTCAAAAGAGAAAGCGACTCAAGCTGGAGCGATCGCGTTCTTTGGTGATAAGTATGGCGATGTCGTGCGTGTGTTAGAAGCCGGAGATTCAATTGAACTTTGCGGCGGAACTCACGTTGTTGCTACGGGTGACATCGGTCTGATCAAGGTCATTGAAGAAGGCTCAATCGGTTCGAATTTGCGTCGCATCGAAGCAGTGACTGGTCTGAACGCGGTTAATTATGTAATTGATACTGCTAAAACTATAAATCAGTTAAATACTTTGCTTGATGCCAGTTCGGCGACGCTTGTAGATGTGATGTCGCGAAAGATTGCCGAAATTAAAGAACTCAACGATGAGATCAAGACACTTCGCTCGGCGGCGGCAAGAGGACGTGCCGCAGAATTCATCGCCAAGAATGTTGACGGTGTAGTTGTTCAGCGGGTTGATCAGATGACTCCGGGAGATTTGCGCGAGTTGGCGATTGCGATACGCGCCAATAAAGACATAAAGGCTGTTGTGCTGGGTGGAGTTACACCCACGGGTGGGGTGGCGCTCGTGGCTGCGACCGGTGCCGGAATCAAAGCGTCTGCAGGCGAGTTGATAAGCCAAGCAGCCAAAATGGTTGGTGGCGGAGGTGGCGGTAAAGGAGACATTGCTACGGCCGGAGGCAAAAACGCGAGCGCACTCGACGACGCTTTGCAAGCAGCTGCGCAGGCATCCAGCAAAATTGTCTAGACGATCAATGCGCAGCCTGGGTATCGATCTTGGTTCAAAGAGAATCGGTGTGGCAATGAGCGACAGCAGTGGCGTTATCGCTTCACCATTAACGGTTGTTGCTCGGTCAGCTAGTCATAGCCAGGATCATAAAAAAATTCAAGAACTGATTGACGAATACGAAGTTGAGTGTGTTGTGGTGGGCATGCCGTTGAGCATGTCAGGCAAAGTGGGGCCAGCAGCAAAAAGTGCCCAAGATGAGATCGAAGAAATGAAGTCGTCGCTGAGTGTTCCTGTTTATTCTTACGACGAGCGTCTGACAACTAAAACGGCAAATGAATCGATGATGCAAGCCAACATGAAAGCGCAAGCGCGCCGACGAATCGTCGACAAGATCGCGGCCGCCGTAATGCTGCAGGGCTGGCTTGATCATGTAGATCGGACGAAGCAATGACGCGCAATGAAGAAAAGAACTGGCAAGAAGATCCATGGGACGGCCCTGATGCGTGGGGGTCGAGCGAATTTGAAGAGGTTCGTCAAGAAAAGCGACCAGACTCTCGAACGGTGTTCATGGCGTTGACCGTCGTCATGTCATTAGTTGTGGCTTTAGGCATTGGTGGACTTTGGTATTTGCGTCAGTTGAATCCGCCAGACTCAAACTCGGGTATCGCTCAAGTTGCCACAAACTTCACTGTCAACCCGAATGATTCGTTAGCAATGGTTAGTCAGCGTCTTGAAGATGAAGGATTCATTGTCAACGCAAGTGTGTTTCGTTGGTATGTGTCGCGTCGTGGCGGAATAGATCTACAGCCCGGCTACTACTTGTTGACCCCGAGAAGCCATATTGGCAACATCATGAAGAGTTTGAACACGAGCCCATCGGCAACTTTTACGAAAGTGACTTTTCCTGAGGGCTTCACTGTTTCAAAAATCGCCGTGCGAATTCAAGAGAAGATTGGTCGTATAACAGAGCAAGATTTTTTGACAACAGCCAGCAATCCTGATTTTGTCTCGGCTTACGGCCCAAATGATTTAAGCCGATTAGACGAAGCCGATTTTCGTCTTGAGGGCCTGTTGTTTCCAGACACATACCAAGTTTCTGGCGACGAGTCGGCGGCATCGGTCATCGATCGAATGTTGCGATTAATGGAGCGCGTCGGAATTCAAGAAGGACTTGACCAGGCCAAAACCAAAGTCGGTAGATCGCCCTATGAAGTTTTGATTATTGCTTCGCTAATCGAGCGAGAAGCAAAGTTAGAAGTAGATCGGGCAAAAATCTCGCGAGTAATTTACAATCGCCTTGAACGCGGAATGCCACTGCAAATAGATGCAACTTTGTATTACAACGCCGATCCAAGTGCGTCGTTCACTGATTTGAAAGCACTCGATAACCCCTACAACAGTTACAAATACAAAGGCTTGCCACCAACACCAATTGCCAACCCGGGTCGTGCAGCAATTCGCGCTGCGTTGAACCCAGCACCAAACCCGCCACTCAATGATCCAATTTGTAAGGGGATCAAACAAGCGGCAAATTGTGCATACATTTTTTACGTGTTAAGCGATGCGAAAGGTGGTCACACTTTCGCCGCCACAGTTGAAGACCATGAAAAGAATGTCGAAGTTGCCAGAGCGGGCGGGTTCTTGCCGTGAGTAATGAAGTTGTCAACGCACAAACGCGAATAGCGGCGATTATCGGAAACCCAGTTGCGCAAAGTTTGTCGCCGGTAATTCATAATGCGGTGTTTCGCTCGCTCGGAGTCAACTGGTTGTATCTTGCGTTTTTGGTTGAGTCAGAAAAAGTTCGCCAAACCCTTACTGAAATGGCAGCACTTGGTATCGCCGGCTACTCGGTGACGATGCCCCACAAAAACGAAGTGGCACGAATCGTCGCCGAAATCGGCGAAGTTGATGAAGTCGTCAAAAAGACATCTGCGGCCAACACAGTGATGTTGAGAAGTGATAACTCGATTTTTGCGACCAACACAGATGGTCAGGGTGCGTGCAACGCAATTGAATCTGTTGCGAATTTCAAAATCGCCGGCAGCCGAGTTGTTTTGCTTGGAGCGGGTGGAACTGCGAGCGCGGTTGCATATGCACTCGTTAAAAATGGTGCCAAAGATGTTTTGATTCACAATCGTTCGCCACAAAGAGCAGAAGAGTTGGTCGCAAGAATCGGAAGTTGTCGCATTGGTCGCCAGGCCGAACTTGCCAATGACGTCGAGCAGGCACAGATTGTTATCAATACAACCCCAGTCGGGTTTGATCCGAGTGGCGCTGGTTCTAAAACTGAATCACCGATTGATGTGCGATTGATCAAGTCACATCACATAGTTTTAGATGCTGTTTATCGTCCATTAGAAACAAGTTTGCTCGCGGCTGCAAAAAAAGTTGGCGCCAAAACTGTGGATGGCTTAGAAATGTTGGTACATCAAGCAGCCTTGCAACAAGAAATCTGGTTGGGTCGACGTGGTGACACAAAGCTGATGCGCGATGCAGCATTGAATACTCAATAGATCTGCCACCAACCGTCTGTTTGAAATTTAATGACCTGAAAGTGAAGGCACCTCAGGGGTAGCCTGATATTTATGCTTCGTTATTTAACCGCCGGTGAAAGTCACGGGCAGGCATTAGTCGTAATCGTTGAAGGTCTACCTGCAGGCATGCAAGTGACTTCGCAGGACATTAGCGATGAACTTGCTCGTCGCCGACTGGGGTTTGGTCGTGGACCTAGACAGAAGTTTGAGCAAGACGAGATTGTGCTTGTCGGCGGAATCCGCCATGGTCGCACTTTGGGTTCCCCTGTGGCGATTGAGATCAAAAATAGTGAGTGGTTTCGCAGCGATGTGTGGCATGAAGAGATGTCTCCAGAACCAGGTAAGACGAAAAAACCATTGACCCAGCCTCGACCTGGTCACGCCGACCTCACAGGAATGCAGAAATATGGTTTTGACGACGCGCGCGATGTGCTTGAGCGGGCGAGTGCTCGAGAAACAGCCGCTCGAGTTGCGGCTGGTGCGTTAGCCAAAGTGTTGCTAAAACAAATTAATGTTTCGGTTTTGTCGCACGTGCTGCAACTTGGTAGCGCGCGAAGCGACAATACGACACGGCCGACAATTGTGGATTTGGCGAAAGTTGATGAGTCACCGGTGCGTTGCTTCGACTCTCAAGCCGAGGCCCGAATGATTTCTGAAATTGAAAGTGCAGCCAAAGAAGGCGACAGTCTTGGCGGCATTGTTGAAGTTTTGGCTTACGGCTTGCCTGTGGGATTAGGAAGCTATGTGCATTGGGATCGCAAACTTGACGGTCTCTTGGCCCAAGCAATAATGAGCATTCAAGCCGTCAAAGGCGTTGAGATTGGTGACGGCTTCGAGGTTGCCGCGCGGCGCGGAAGCAAAGCCCACGATGCAATCACTTGGAGCGAGTCAGAGAAAAAGTACAAGCGTGAGACAAGTTTGGCCGGCGGCACCGAAGGCGGAATGTCGACAGGAGAAATGCTTGTGGTTCGCGCGGCGATGAAACCGCTGGCGACACTGAATCGTCCAACTTTGAAAACAGTCGACACGTTAACGAAAGAAGAAACAGTCAGTTTCAAAGAACGCACTGATGTCACCGCAGTTCCGGCCATGGGCGTAGTTGCCGAAACAATGGTCGCCCTAGTTTTAGCCCAAGAAGCCCAAAGAAATTTTGGTGGCGACAGTATCGATGACTTTGTGAACAATGTAAACAGTTTCGCAAAGAGAATTAGTTGAGTTTGGCTCTGGACGTGTCGCCAGGTTCACTAATTGTCTTAATTGGTTTGATGGGTTCTGGCAAAACGACGGTTGGTCGTGCTCTGGCCCAAAAACTGAATATCAAGTTTGCAGACTCAGATGAATTGATTGAAAAGTCGGTGAAGTTGTCGGTGCGCGAAATCTTTACCCAAAGTGGAGAGCCCGAGTTTCGACGTCTCGAATCTGAGGCGTTAATGAACGCAGCAAATAGTTCTGAGACTCTCGTTTTGGCAGTTGCCGGAGGTGCAGTTCTGGCTGAAACAAATCGCGCGCTATTAAAGAACAAGTCACGCTGCATTGTTTGGCTAGATGCACCAACATCAACTTTGGTTGGCCGTACTGGTCGTGCCAAACATCGACCACTCTTAGACGGAGACCCTGTTGGCGCGCTGAATCAGATGCGTGCAGATAGAGAAGATTTATATCGACAAATTGCGACTCACGAGGTAGCGACTCAGTCAATGAACATTCAGCAAGTTGTCGAAAAAATTATTGACCAGTGTCAGTTGCTTGATTCACAAGGTGCCCTCAAGTGACAGTGAGCCGAGTGCATGTTGATCTAGGTACACGGTCTTACCCAGTTGTTGTGGGTCACGGAGTCGTCGGGGAGATTGATTCGCTTTTGCCCAAGACGGCCAAGCGTGCTGTGATCGTGACTCAAAAAGAAATTGGATTTGTCGTCAAACCGAAGATTGATAGCACCACAGTTTTGATAGGTAATGGTGAGCAACATAAAAATTTGCAGACCATCGAAATGCTCTCACAGAAGTTTGCCGAAATTGGTTTGACTCGCAATGACGTTGTCATTGGTCTGGGTGGTGGCATGGTCACAGATGTTGCCGGCTTTGCTGCGGCGAGTTGGCATCGAGGAACGCCGGTGTTGCATGTTTCAACCTCGCTCGTAGGCATGGTTGACGCTGCGATCGGTGGCAAGACGGGCGTGAATATTGATCAAGGCAAAAACCTTGTGGGTGCTTTTTGGCAACCATGTGCCGTGGTTTGTGACTTGGACGCGCTCAAAACATTGCCTGAGCGAGAAATGCGATGCGGTCTGGGTGAAGTAGCGAAATATCATTTTTTGACAGGCGATGATTTGCTGGCACTTGAGATGCCCCAACGAATTGCCCGTTGCGTCGAAATCAAAGCAAAAATTGTCGCCGCCGACGAACGTGAGAGCGGTGGGCGAGCACTTTTGAATTACGGCCACACGTTGGCACATGCTCTTGAACGGTCAAGTAATTTTTCGCTAGCTCACGGTGAGGCCGTGGCGGTCGGCATGATCTACGCCGCACATCTTGCGCATGCAATGCAACGAATTAGTCAGGCACGTGTCGAAGAGCATTACAAAGTCATCGGTCAGACATATGGGTTGAAAGTAAAGCCCGACGAAAGGGTTAATCGCAAAGAGTTGATCGAACTGATGCGCCACGACAAAAAAGCTGTTTCCGGATTGACTTTCGTTTTAGACGGGGCTTCGGGTATCGAAGTCGTTAGTGGTGTGAGCGAGAAGCACTTAGAGCAGGCTTTTGACGCAATGCAACTGAGCGAGAAGTAATCTAATAACCATGGCTAAATCAACTTCGCAAATCGTGTTGGTACTGAGTGGGCCAAATTTGAACTTGCTTGGTGAACGCCAACCTGAAATTTACGGAACTGATTCGCTCGACGATCACATGCGACGAGTAGAAGAAGCCGCAAAACAACTGGGCTTACAAATAGAAAAGGTAAGCGCCCAGAGTGCGGCTGAGTTGATCACGGCAATTCACTCAGCCCGCAATCGTTGTGCTGCGATCATCATCAACCCTGGCGCACTCACACACTTCGCTTGGAGTCTGCACGATGCTCTGGCCTCGTTCACCGGACCAATAGTTGAAGTTCATCTTTCAAATCCATCGACCCGAGAAGAGTGGCGACACGAGAGTGTTGTTGCACCAGTTGCCTCAGGCACAATCGCCGGCTTTGGTGCCGATTCTTATGTCTTTGCCATTCATGCAGTGGCAACGTTGTTGGCGAAAAAGAAATAAAGATCATGGTTAAATCTCTTTCGCCATTAGTTGTTTCGGGTCGCGACAAGTTCGTGCGTGATGAATTGCAAAAGAGCGACGCACCAGTCGGTAGCGGTTTGCTTGTGACTGATTTAAACAACATTCGTTGGCTAACCGGATTTACTGGTTCGGCAGGAACTCTGATTGTTCGACCTGACGACATGGTCTTGGTTGTTGATGGTCGCTATGGCGACCAAGCACGTGAACAACTTAAATTTTCGGGCGCAAACTGCAGTGTCATTGAGGGCCGAAGTGCCGTAGCGCTTCGCGAAGCGCTCGGATCTGCCACCAAGTCTCTGAAGTCGATTGGCTTTGACCCAGCAGAAATGACCGTGAGTCAACACGAGTCAATGACCGAGCAATTGCAAACCGAATTGCGCAAAATTAAGCCGATAGTTCCGAAGTTGCGCAGGCGCAAGACAGAACCTGAAATCGAGAGAATGCAGTTGGCGGCGCTAGCAACCGACCGTGCACTTGAAGAAGTTGTGCCAATGCTTTCGCAAGGTCTGACTGAACGAGATATTCGCGACGAACTTGATTATCGGATGCGCCGTTACGGGGCAGAGTTCACAAGTTACGACACGATCGTGGCAAGTGGACCTAATGCCGCTCGGCCTCACCATCGACCAGTGAGCCGTCGCATTGAAACTGGTGACAGCGTGGTCATCGATGTGGGCGGACTTGTAGATGGTTATCACTCAGATATGACTCGCACGTACCTAATCGGCGATGTAGATCCGATTTTGAGTGAGATGCACGATGTCGTAAGCCAGTCGCAACTACTCGGACTCGCCGCCGTTCGTGCCGGAGTCTTGGCGCAAGATGTAGATAAAACGTGTCGCGACTTCATTGCCGAGGCGGGCTTTGCAAACGAATTTACGCACAGCACCGGACACGGTGTTGGGCTACAGATACATGAGATGCCATGGGTAAGAACTGGTTTTGCCGAACCGCTTGAAGTTGGCGAAGTAGTAACTGTCGAGCCTGGCGTCTATCGTGAAGGGCTCGGTGGCGTGCGAATTGAAGACTTAGTCGTCGTTACGCAAAGTGGCTGCCGAATTCTTACATCAAGCAAAAAGGATCGACAGTGCCTGCAATTACAACCAACGACCTAAAGAACGGAATCACGCTCGAGATTGACAGTGGTTTGTTCACTGTTGTCGATTTTCAACACGTAAAGCCAGGCAAGGGTGGGGCATTCGTTCGAACGAAACTGCGAAATTTGCGCACGGGCAACATTTTGGAGCGAACATTCAACGCCGGTATTCGCGTAGAGCAGGCGATTTTAGATCGCGCCGATATGCAGTTTTTGTACAAAGAAGGAGATGACTTCGTGTTCATGGACACCGAGTCATACGACCAAATAAATATTTCACCGCGAGCACTTGGTGAAGCTTCAGATTATTTGGTTGAAGGATCGAAGGCGATTATTGCGCAATACCGAGACGAAATTGTCAGCGTAGAAATTGCGGTAACTGTTGAATTGAATATTGCTTTGACAGAACCCGGCATTCAAGGTGATCGCGTTTCAGGTGCACGTAAACCCGCAACTTTGGAAACCGGCAAAGTTATTCAGGTTCCACTTTTTGTAAATATTGGCGACCGGGTCAAGGTCGATACTCGCTCAGGCGACTATATAACGAGAGTCTGATGCCACAACCCCGCAGAAGCAAAGTCGGGGACGACATTCGAAGTTCGGCTCGCGAACGTGCCGTCCACTTTTTATACGAGGCAGAGTCACGCAGCATCGCCGTAAGCGAAGTGATCAAGGCTCAAATTCTGCCAGTAGATGATCTTGTGGCCGAGTTGGCGAACGGTGTCGAGTTGAAACGCGAAGAGACAGACGAGTTGATCTCAGAGTTTTCGCATACTTGGACAATTCAGCGAATTCCTGCGATTGATCGCAACATTTTGCGCCTGGCAATCTACGAATTGATAGTGCGCGCCGATGTTCCAGTTGCAGTTGTGATCAATGAGGCGGTT
>Ga0208482_1000125_pt1 | contig 25287 bp, 21 predicted proteins | sample LakMenEpi26Sep10_FD_150737 | JGI IMG/M metagenome (GOLD analysis project Ga0208482, IMG submission 150737) | Freshwater microbial communities from Lake Mendota, WI - 26SEP2010 deep hole epilimnion (SPAdes) | ecosystem: Environmental > Aquatic > Freshwater > Lake > Epilimnion/Euphotic zone ... | reverse complement strand
ATTCTTTCGATGATCGGGCTTTTCTCTGCGTTGCCTGCAACTATTGCGCCAAACTTGATAGCATCTTCGCGCCTATCCAACCGAAGGTCGGCTTTGCGGGCTGCGCTATCGGGCCCATGGCAGGAAAAACAGTTTTCAGAAAGGATGGGCCGGATATCTTTGTTGTATTTAAGCTTGTCTGCACCTTGAACAAAAGTGGTAACTAAAACAAGCATGACCAATACGGATATATTTTTAAACAACATGATTCACCTTATAACATTTGGAGAGGCAGCTAAGCCTGACACTTAAACCTATATTTTCATTTTAACGCTTTATAGCCCTTATTTCCAATGCTTACCCCTGATTCTTTACAGAATGAGTGAAAGCTGGGAAGATATGCAATGCGGGGGGTGGGGTTGTAGCGGTTTTAGCTGAAGATGTTCTTGTGGCTGCCTGCGTTTAATACTTCGCGTGCAACTTCAGGCGAAAGCCTTAACTTTGGAAAATCGATGAGAGTTTGTAAAACGGTACTCACCAGCATCCCTTGGGTAACGGGGTCGGAAGAGGGGGATGAAGCATCGGCTTTCGATTGCCCGATGACTTGACCCATGGGGTACCCGCCACCTGCAAGAAGCAATGGCCCAAGGTTGCCCCAGTGATCACGACCGCCTTTGCCATTGATTTTTGGTGTGCGGCCCATTTCGCCACATACCACCAACATGATTTTATCTTCCAGCCCACGACTTTTTACATCTTCAAGAAACGCACTGATAGCATGATCTAACGGTGGAGCCATGTACCCCATGCCTTCGTCGATGGTAGCATTGTTGGAATCTGCATGCATATCCCAGACGAAGTTGGTGGTTACGGTAACGAAACCTGCACCTCGTTCGCACATTCTGCGAGAAAGGCAAAGTAGTTTTCCCAAGGTTCGGGCGTTGTCCGCGTAATTCTTATGGTTGTTCCATTTCTTACTGATGGCATCAACCTGAATTAGTGAGGCTGTATCGTATAGGGCGATAGTTTTAGGGTCTTCCTTGGAAAGATCGAGGGCATCTGCTAGGCCGCCCATGAGTGCTAGTAATGCCATCTCGCGCGACTTATCAGAAGTCTCTGCACGCAAAGTATCTTCGATGGCCCAGCGCACTTTGTCTAGGCTTTGTAGCAATGCGAGCCGGTCGTCCAACCTTTCGCGGGGCAGTTTGATTTTAAGATCCTGCATGAGGCCATTGCCTGCGCCTGGCTGAACAGGGGCAAACGATGGAGAAAAAGGCCCGGTTGCATCGAACTTTCCAAACTGCATTACGCCCGCTTGCGCAGTAGGATCGACTGCTCTGGGAAATAGCAGAGCGTTTCGTGGTATGGCTTTTTGCGGATGAGATATTCCCGCAACTGCAGAATATAAACTTCCAAGATTTGCTCCTGAGGTGGTTTTACAAACGATGGGTTTGATATCGTGGTTGGCATCGCCCGGAACATAAGAGCGAACAATGGTTAACTTATCAGCATGCTTTGCAAGCTTCGGGAAAGGCGAACCAAAAAGCACTCCGGGGATGTTGGTTTGAACCGTTCCCAAAGGGCCGCGGATTTCTTTGGGGGCATTAGGCTTTGGGTCGAAGGTTTCTACCTGACTGGGGCCACCATGCAGAAAAAGAAATACCACGGATTTATTTGTTAACACTGCTTTTTCATCTGCTTTGGCCAAGCTTCCAGAAGCCAAGCCTGCTAAGCCAAATCCCCCTATTTTTAGGAAGTCTCTTCTTCTATAGCGGTTATCGTGATCCCAAATGGTAAGCATGGCAAATTCTCATTTGTTCAGGTAGGAACAATAACTATAAGGTAAGTTTGTGATATTAGCCAGAAAAACTTGATTTTGAAAACATTTTATCCTGTTTAAGATGGGGGTGATCATTCATTCCAAATGTGATGATTTGGTTAATCTATCCTAAAAGTTTCGCTTACAGAGTTAATTCGTAATAAATTGATGATTCAAGTTGCTTTAGCGGCGGCAAGTGTTTTTTGTCGAATTACTCAACGAGATACCCATGGAATTTTTTACCGCGGCTTCCAGTTTGCCTTTGATGAGTTTGCTCTTTCTCCTGTTCGCACTTACGATTGCGTTTGGGTTTGAATTCATTAATGGTTTCCATGACACTGCCAATGCAGTAACCACGGTTATCTACACAAAATCGTTGCCTGCTACTCCTGCAGTAATTTATTCAGGCTTCCTTAATTTTTTGGGCGTCATGGTAGGCGGTACATCGGTTGCATTTAGTATTGTCAATCTTTTGCCTGTGGATCTACTCATTGATGCTAGTGGCGGTAAGGCATTGGTGATGGTGCTATCTCTTTTAATTGGGGGCATCATTTGGAACTTGGGCACTTGGGTTATTGGATTGCCTGTAAGTACTTCGCATACGCTGATCGGATCAATTTTAGGCGTTGGCATTGTCAACAGTTGGATGAATGGTGATGGATTGGGAGGTCTTAACTGGGGCCAAGTAGCAACGGTAATGATGGCGTTGGTGATTTCGCCCTTATTGGGATTTATTTTAGCTGCAATCGGATTGATCACAATGAAATTAGTGATTCGTGACCAAAGGCTTTATACCCCACCTGTGGATAATAACCCACCTCCTTCTTGGATTCGCGGAATATTAATCCTTACTTGTGGCGGAGTGAGTTTTGCGCATGGCTCAAATGATGGGCAAAAAGGAATGGGGCTTATTCTTCTGGTGCTTATAGGTTTCATGCCTGTTTATTATGCGATGGATATACATGATCAGCAGAAGGCGAAAACCTGCAGAGAAGCTGTTTTAAGTGTGAAACAAGTTTTAGCGCAAGCGAATATCACGGATGCTGCGATTCTTAAACAGGCAGATAAGGTTCTCGAAAGCTTAGAGGGAAAAACTTCGCTTGCAGAAGTTTCAGAAGATAATCGGTGGGAAGTTCGAAAAGAAATTTATGGGCTTGTGGTTGCCTTGGGCAAACTCGAAAAAACCACACCTGATATTACCAAGGCTATCCTCCCTCTTAATCATGTCATTAAATCTTCCATCGAATTTATTCCTTTATGGGTTGTAATAGGCGTGGCGTTATCATTGGGGGTGGGAACCACCATCGGGTATAAACGCATTGTGATTACAGTTGCAGAAAAAATCGGGAAAACACATCTTACTTTTGGGCAGGGTGCAGTCGCTGAAGCAGTTACTGCCGCTACGATTCTTGGTGCGGTTTTCTTTCATATGCCTGTCAGCACCACCCATGTGCTTTCGAGTGGAATAGCAGGAACGATGGCTGCAAATAATTCCGGGGTTCAGTTTGAAACTTGTAGGAAAATTCTTCTGGCTTGGGTGTTCACCCTGCCTGCATCCATTATCCTATCTGGCACACTTTTTATTGTCGGTTGCATGGTAGTTTGATTTTTTCTTAACAGCTCTTTTTACGAATTAAAGCTAAACCGATTAAATGGTTGCAGCCAAGGTCTATGGGCAAACTCATACTCTTTTGCTTTATCTAATTTTGATAGTTTTACCGTACCTTGTAAACCAAGACGGAGGCCCGTGGGCCTTGGTTATGTTCCATAGGCGTTCGGCCTGAATAATAATTAGAGGTAGTTCGTAGTGGAAATCCATCCCCCACATTAACTGTTTCTAAAAGCTCAAGATCAATTTCCTTGTGCATTTTTAAATCTTTTACCAATTCCTCAATGTTGTGAACCGAAATAATGTCGCCTTTTTTGGGAATCGTTTGATTTATTGCCAACTGTTTCAGGCCCTGCTTATCTGCATAGTAACTCAACCCCCACCAAGTCAGATGCCAGTGCGTGTTATCTTTCGCAATGTTCCAATCCTTGTGCTTGATTTCATGTGCGATTTGTTTTGATGCTTGAGCATCGAGAAAATCAACCGAGTAAAATAAAACCCCAAGGCTTATTCCAAAACAAATAATAAGCTGTAAAAGGTTTTGTGAAGATTCCTTCAAAGCCTGCGTTTTGGATAAAAGCCTCGCTGCTATAAAAGTAAAAACCAGGGTGATTCCAATCACTCTCCGTACCGCGGGAAATGGCGAAAGAGCAAAATAACCCATTAGCTCGAGCATTAGCCATGTGCATAAAAACCATTCTAGATGTCGTTCACCCAAGGGCAGATTTTCATTAGCTGGTTTTACACTTGTGGCAAGCAATTTAAAAACAATTGTACCCAGAGTTCCCCAAACCAGTACCGCCATCAATCCATAAACAATCGTTGAAAGGGTAAGCCAAACGCGGCCTGATTGTGAATCTTTTAGTGTCAGGAAATCTGCGGGAATCAATGCAAGAGAAGCAAAAGCGATAAAAATCAAAACTGCAGTAATTATGATAATGCGCGGGGCTACCTTGCATGCCAGCATCCCTATCAAGGCAATAATCGTTGCTATGCCACCTACTTGAGTAAGTAACGGTAAAATCAGATGAAGGCATCTGCGGATAAAGTTGCCTTTTCTTTGCCCTAGATGAATGATGAAGTGAGATTGGCCTTGCGACAAGTGGATAAAAACTTCCCAAGAAATAAACACGAGTAATGCGATAAAAACCACAGCTATGCCTTGAAAGTAGCGCCTGTTGATCAGGTACAAACAAAATATCGTCGCCAAGGTGATTAATGCTGTGTACTTGGTTTCAATTGCCAACCCTAAAATTAATCCGCTGAGGATAGTAAGGCTGATGGAGGATTTTTCGATTGATTCAAATGCTAAAACTAGAGCGGTTAGCCCTAAAGCTAGTACGGGAATTTCCAGCATACAATTAAACCCAGGAAGTACTGCGGGTGATAAAACGGTGAACCATAAAAGTTTAGTTTCATACCCAGGAGCAAAGCGTTTGAATAAATAATACAGCGATCCCGAAAGCAGTAAGGCAAAAGGAAAAAGCCAGAGTTTGAAGAGGATTGGGTTGTTGCCCAGCAGCGCAATTCCCGCCCCCAGATAGTAGGGAAGCACCGGTGGAACAAGCAATTGATTTGCCGATATGTAGTTAGGCGAACCAAAATTAAAATCATAGGGATTTAAAGGGTGGGCGATGAATTCCCCAGCGTAAGCAATGTATACATTGTCATCCATATGCACGGGTTTGACAGCATTAAGCACTGTTAAAACGCAGGCAACCAGAATGATAAGCAGCAGCGAAAGCTTTGTATGCATAGGTGGATTTTCAGAAGTAAGCGATTGCATTCATTCTCCGTCATCGAGTCAAAAATTCCCTGATAATAGCAATGGCAAGATTAACATGATTGGTGAATTCTAGAAAGATGAGGGTGGGGATAATTGCTTAGGGTTTTTTAAGGGATTTGAACGTGAATCAAAAATACACCCTAGGCAATTATATTTTAACTTGGTTTTGGCTGGTTAGATGGGAATTAATTAGTAAAGGGCTACGGTTGGCTATTTCTTGGAAGTCAGTTCAAAGATGAGTTCATTTTTGCCGGAAGATTTTACTTCTGCCCCAAGGGTGGTTTTGGTGTTGTATTTTTCTGGGATGAACTCTTCAATTGCGTCTTCGCCCATGGGGCCTTTTTTACCGGGAACCACTCTTGTAGATATTATCTCAACTTTGTATTTTCCTTCGCTTGCTTTCATTACAAAGGAGCCATCTTTGATCATTGCTCCTTGTGGTGCGGTGGATGTTTTTTCAGGGCGCAGCGTTATATCGCCTTTAGCAACTGGTATGCCATCGAATGAAACTTTACCTTTGATTTCGTAAAGACTGGGGCCAGAATCACAGCCAAGGCAAGCAATGAATGAAACAAATAAAAGTGAAATGGTTCGCATGAGATGTTCCAAAAGTTGAGATGAAAATGTGGTTAGTAAGATGTAGCTACTTCGCCCAGTTCTCTGGAACCAAGTTGGTTATAAACTAAAGGGTCGATATTGTTTTGAATAAAGCGTACTGAACCATCCGCAAGGGCGAAATTTGCCCCACCTGAATGCGTGCTACGGGCGGAAAGGTTTTGAGTCCCATTGTTGGCTACATTGGTTAAGGGTGCATTTGGAGTTGAAACACCCTGATAATTTTGCTTATCAGAAACTGTGGAGTTTGGCGGATTCAAAGTGCTGAACCAGTTATTTCCTTCCCAAGAATTTGAATACCTTCCTCGTAGATCGTTAACATTGGTATCTATGGCGACAAGGATTTCGCCGAGCATCAGGGTGTTCGAAGTTCCATCTCTTACATCTGTTATTTTAGTTTTCGATTTTACATAGAAAATGCCATTGAGGTTTTTACCTGTGCCATAGGCTGTCGAACCAGAACATGCAACATAGTTAGTATGCATGCCTTGTTTTTCAAAAACGCCTGCAGTGGTGGTGTTTCCATCCAAGGTCTCGGTTTTGGGGCTGGAAGGGTCGGATGGGCACATCGCATTGGGAAGCACTTTGGTTTTATTGGCAGCAAGCAAAGCCCAGCCGTTCGCACTATTACTGCTCTCAAAGTTGGTGAATAGCGCCTGTTGTTCAATGAATGGAAGGATCGGGATAAGCCAGCACCCGCGGATATAAGGCCCATCATTTGAATAAAAATCATTGTATTGCCCGATCGGAAATACAGTATTTGAATCGTGGTAACCATGCATTCCGAGTGCGAGTTGCTTTAAATTATTGCTGCATTTCATCCGGGCTGCAGCTTCGCGAACTTTTTGCACTGCTGGCAAAAGCAACCCTATTAAAATTGCGATGATTGCAATCACAACTAGTAATTCGATGAGGGTAAAGCCTGGTCGTTTTCTCATGATCGTTATACTTAAAAAAGATAAGTAATGTATATGAAAAATTGATTTTAAAATATGTTAATAAGCCGGTCAAGCCAAAAGCTAACTTTTAGCGTAACAACAAAAGGGATTCGTCTGTTTTGGTTAAAGTATATCCAGCAAATTAATTGGAGTAATGGCGGTTGATCAGATCGTTTTGAATCCAAAGAAGCTTATTAAAAGCCCGCATGGTTGCGATCTCTAGATGGCGTTCAAGATTAAGGCTTAGAATCTTGCAAAGAAGTGCATCCGAAACAAATCCCAATAGTGCGTTCATTTGCACTAAAGGAATGGTGGTTTTGTGATTGCCCGCTTTTGATGTGTGGATTTTTCCCACCATATCTAAGTAAGTTATCATTTTCCCATCGTAGGGCTTGGTTACCAAGGTTACCAGGTAATTTGTAAGGTGTTCTTTTCGGCTTTTAATGATCTCGTGGTTAGCATCCAGATTTTCAAGTGCGGTCGCCAATGCATCTTTATCTGCCGGTTGGGTAGGCAGGAAGTGTCGCCAAGTCGCATCGTTTTCGTGAAGCTGTTCGTAAACTGCATTTACTAAAGCAGGGACTTTTGGAGCGAGTAATGGTGCTGCATCATGAATTGCTTGTATGTCTTCAGGGATGAAATGCATAAACTCTGCAAGGTATTTAAACCGGTAGGAAAGGTCAGATTCTAAACGAGGTTCGTCAATAGTTGTCATGATGTGATCCTTAAAAGGGTAAAAAACAGAACAGTTTTAATTAGATTTGTATATCTTATTAGTATTTTTGTGTCAAGAAAAAATTTACTCTTATTTTTAAGGTTTATCCGATATATTTTTTTCTAGTAATTGTTTAAGCTACTGTTAATGTTTTTTGAAATCTAACTGCTTTAATTTAAACGAATCAAGTGCCTTTACATTTTACGATCGGATTCTTTGATATGAAACATCTTGCGCCGTTCATCCTTCCTTTTCTTTTTTCTTTCTTTTCCAGCTCTGCTATTTGCAGTGCTGCTGATAACGCCAAGCCTAATGTGGTGCTTATATTCATTGATGACATGGGATATGGTGACATCGAGCCCTTCGGTAGTACCAAAGTTCGTACGCCTAATCTCAATACCTTCGCAAAGGAAGGCAGGAAGTTTAATTCTTTTTATGCGACTCCTGTTTGCACTATGTCACGTGCAGCATTAATGACGGGTTGCTACAATCAAAGAATATCCATCCCGGGTGTGTTGTTTCCTCAGGCTAAAATCGGTATCAATTCTGCAGAAACCACTGTTGCGGAAGTGATGAAATCTGCAGGGTATACAACTGCCTGCATTGGCAAATGGCATCTTGGTCATCTGCCTGAATTTCTTCCCACCAAGCATGGATTTGATTATTATTTTGGACTGCCTTATAGCAATGACATGTATTCCAAAAGGCCTGGGAACCCGCCCTTGCCTTTGATAAGAGGTGATAAGACGATCGAAACGGAACCTGATCAATCGTTGTTGACCAAACGCTATACGGAAGAAGCAATTGGGTTCATGAAGCAAAATAAGGAAAAGCCATTCTTTGTATATCTGCCACACACGATGATTCACGAGCCGCTGGCTGCTTCAGAAGCATTCAAAGGGAAAAGCGCTTCTGGTTTATTGGGAGATGTGATCGAGGAAATTGATTGGTCGGTTGGGCAGGTGATGAAAACAATTAAAGAGTTAGGGTTGGATGAAAAAACCTTGGTTATCTTCACATCAGATAACGGGCCTGATATGGGTTCTGCTGGGCCGTTTAAAGGAAGGAAGGGCAGCAATTTTGAAGGCGGAGTAAGAGAGCCTTGCATCATGCGCTGGCCCGGGAAAATTCCTGCAGGTACCCAGTGCAGCCAGATTGCAGGAAATATCGATGTGCTGCCAACTCTTGCTTCAATTGTAGGTGCTAAGTTAGATCCTAAGCAAATCATTGATGGCAGGGATATATCTACCCTGATGATGGATGATAAAGCAGGCCCTGTTCGTGATGTACATCTTTATTGTACAGCCAACCTTAAGAATCCGGTTCAGGCCATTCGCATGGGAGAGTGGAAATTGTTTCTTCCAGATTTAGATGAGGGCGGTGCTGCAAAGAAGAAGAAAGGGAACGCAGCAGAAGGGAACATGCTTTTTAATCTTGAAAAAGATCCCGGGGAAACAACGAATGTATTTGATAAAAATCCTGAAATAGTTGAGAAACTTCGTAAGGAAGCCCGCACCCGAATCAGCGAAATGCTTGCCAATCGTAGGCCTGCAGGTAGTGCTGCTAGTGCAAAGTAAAAAGAAAGAGGAACAGTAAGTGCTCCTCTTTCTTCTTCGAATTATTGCGGACTTTATTTATCAGTTCTAAATGGCGCTGCTGGTATTCCAGCACCATTGAACAACGTTGCAATTGGGTTGTCTGCCCAAGCGAAACGCACCATCAAAGGTGCAATAACATCGGGGTTAGAAACGATGACAGTTTCGCCTTCAATCCGAGCCTTTGCAAACTTCCACTTCTTATCGGCACCAGCAATCGCAAAACCCTTTAGCTCTGGGCCTGATGATTTTAGCCCGTCATTGGTATTGGTGAAGCGGATGATAACTTCTTTGCCTTTGACTTCATGTGAGGAAAAGAGCGGCCCGGAAGAAGCAATCTTTTCTTGATTATAAGCTTTCGCCAAGGCCCACATGGCAAGTCTCTTTCCTACATTCTGTTTATCTTTGGGGTGAATATCGTTAGCTTCGCCTACATCGGTGGTGATTGCCATTCCTGTATTGGGGAGTTTTAAAGTGTTAGCCATTTCTTCTCTAACAGTAACCCAGCCGGATTCTTCAACTGGCTCGGTTTGAAGTTTGTGGAAGTTAGGAAGTTGAACCCAGGCAAAATAAAAATCGCCTTGGCCCCAGCGGGCACGCCAGTCGTTAATCAAGGTTGCAAGTTGCAAGCCATAAACTTCAGCGTTGCCTTTTCCAGCATTGCTTTCGCCCTGATACCAGATTGCGCCTTTGATAGCGTAGGGGATGAGTGGGCTTATTTTGCCGTTGAAAAGATTTCCTGGATAATGGTTGTTAAGCCTCGGTGGGGCTAGTTTCTGTGGGGCCCTTGGGATGGGCTTACCAGAGTCCTTGGCTTTCTTGGCAGCAGCTAAATGCTTTTCAATATCGATCTTAAACTGAGCCTCAGCTTTTCCGAGATTGAAGTCTGCATCGGATTTTTGCCAACGATCAAACAAAGGCTGGAGTTCTTTGAAATCTTTCTGGGCTTCCATGCTGGTCCAAGATTCAACCGGGGTACCACCTACGGAAGAGTTGATCAAGCCCACGGGCACCTTGAGCACTTGGTGAAGTTCTCTGCCAAAGAAATAAGCGGTACCTGAAAACCCACCGACGGTTTCAGGGGTACAGACTTCCCATTTGCCCGCACCAACAAATTGGGGTTGGGTTGATACACCTGATGATTCTTTGAACATTCTAAGTTGGGGAAAGTTTGCAGCAGCTTTTTCTTTTTCGTAATCGAGACAGCGATTGACAGTCATCGCCATATTTGATTGGCCCGAGCCTAGCCAAACTTCGCCTATCAAAACATCTTTGATTGTTATGGTGTTTTTGCCTTTGATTTCGAGAGTATGAGGCCCGCCTGCTGAAAGCTTATCGAGTTTGACTTTCCATTTGCCATCAGCGTCTGCTTTTGTGGATTGCGATTGCATACCTATTTTTACAGTAATTTCTTCGTTGGGCTCGGCCCAGCCCCATACAGGTGCTTGTACATCTTTTTGAATGACTGCGTGGTCAGAAAAGATGGCTGGAAGTTTGACATCACAAAAGCCAAGGGGAGCTAGTGTTAGAAAGAAAGTAGCAGAGATACCGAACTTTAATTTCTGAAGCATAAATAATTCTCCTGATTGAAATAGAGTAAGTTAAACAGTTTTTGTCTTTGTGTGATTTGTAGCCCATGATTGAGGAGTCCAGGCACCACTTTCCCAGCCATCCTTGGTAAAGTATTCTCTGACGAGGCATTGGTTTGAACTAACTTCAAAGTAGAAGAATGCTTGTTCCTTGCTGTGGAAATGTGCCCCGTTATCCACATTGAAAACCGGAACGCCTTTCCCCGAGCGCTTGGGTGTGCCATCCCAGCGGTAGACATTGCGTGCGTGGGTGTGGCCATAAAGAACCGCTGCAATGTTATACCCTTCGATGGCTTTGTAAAATCCTTGAACATCTTCAGGATCCCATTCCATGCTCATTGCTTTTTTATCTTCGACAGGAAGAGGTTGCGAATAGCGCTGCATATCTACATGATGGGTGATCACAACTGGTCTGCCTGAATCGCCCACTTTTTCCTTGAGATCTTTTACAAGAAAATCAAGGCTGCCAAGTGGGTTATAACGCCTCTTGCGGGCAACTGTTGCAACCTCCCCCACCACAATTCCAAGGTTGATGAAATGCACCTTCTCCCAATCCCAAGAATAATGCACCCCATTGGATGAAATATTGTTGACCCCGGAGCGGTTTTTGTTTCGCTCGATTATTTTTTTGACCGCCATGCCTTGGCCATTAGGGCTGTCATGGTTGCCATGCACTTCGTAAACAGGCATATTAAGCCTGCCTTCTTTGCCTGTTAGGCCGAAGGTTTCAGAGAATGAGTTCCATTCGGTGACTTGCATCTTTTCAGAGAGAGGGCCATTCTTATCGCCTGTGTCGATGACATCGCCAGCATGAATAAGTCCTTTTGGGGTGAGAACTTTGCCCCCACCCGCTTCTGTAGGGATAGCAGTGCCCCCTAATCTATTTAAAGTTGCAACGAGGTTGGTGGTATTGGAAGCGGATCTTGGATCTAACTTTGTAGGGCTCTCTTTATCTGCAAGGAAGTGTGTGTCGCCAATCAGGAAAAACCCGAGTGGTTCCTCTTTTAATTTTGCAGCATTGGTGGGGTTAATTCCTGCAAGCGGTAGGGCAGCAGAGGTTGCAAGAAATTTTCGTCTGTTCGGTTTGGTGATCATGTTGTCTTTAAAATTATCTGTTGGGTTTGGTGATCATGAATTTATCAATCTGTTTACCTTCTTGATTTAGCACGCGAATTGCAAGCTTCGTTGGTTCTAAATCCATGCTTACAAAGGAATAGCTATCTGCATTCATGATTGCAGTGAAGTCTGCATAGTTTTCTTCAAAATCTTCTTTGAGAGATACTGAGGTTTTTTCTAACCCCGGAAGATAGAGTGATGCGCCGCCACCTCCTGCAACCACATGAATCACGCCCTTGGGGCAGGTATTTTTATCGCCATCAAATGATTTATCAATGGTAAAAGTTCCATCAACTCTTCCTTTGGTGTTTCGTTTATCTTCGGGTTTGAAAAGGAGTGGATGGCTGCGCTGATAGTTATGTACATGCCCTGCAAAAACGATGTCTACGCCGCAGGCTTCGAACATTGGGTTCCACGAACGAGATTGTTGCTCGCTGTAATGTTGCCTAGAGCTGTGAAAAGCAGGCACATGATAGCAGACGAATTTCCATGGTTGTTTGGTTTTCTTAAGATCGGTTTCTGCCCATTGGATCAGTTCGGGAGAATCCATGTTGGATGCTTTGTTGTTGTTAAGAATGAGGAAATGGGCGCTCCCATAATCAAACGAATAGGCATCCAAGGATGGGTAGCTATGCTTGTTGATGGTCTTAAATTTAGCAGCAGCGGCGGTGTCTGTCCCGAGAGGGGTGCTCCAAGGGCCTTCGCCCGGTCCCTGGGTTGGTGGATAGAAGAAGTAAAAGGCACCAAGTGCATCTTGGGTAGTTGGAAATCGCGCCCCGATATCGTGGTTGCCAAGTAGCGGGTAGAAGGGTACGGATGCCATGAGTGGCGCACCCGTGGTTATGCTTGGTTCATTTACATCGTTGTAGGTGTTCCAGAAATAGTTCATGTATTGAATCACTCTGCCCGTGGGGTAAACAATGTCTCCTAGGGCGATTAGAGCCTCAGGTTTTTCTTTTTGAATCTGCCATGCGATTGCTTTTTGGGGGGCTTTGCCTGTTGCCATGTCTCCAACCAAAACCAACCGTGCGGATTTATCGGGAGTGGGCCTAGTTCGAAATGAAGCTTGGCGGATGATTCGTTCGCCTGATTTTACACAGTAGTGAATTTCAGAATTAAAAGGGAGATCCTTCAAAGATGCATGGTACCTGAAGTAGTGTTGTTCTTTTTCAACCAGCGGGGGATCCTTCTTTACAATAGTTTCTTTTTTATCTTCCACTTTTGGTTTAGTTTCTTGTTGTTTGGTTTCTTGAGGAACCACTTTGGGTTTGATAATGTCGAAAAAGGGCTTGGGCTTTTCGAAATCGAGTGAGATCCTTACAGGCTTGGCTTTTAAAACAGGTTCGCCTTTGATGCTATATTCAACTACAAAAGTTGCTTCTTTTTGGTCTGTAAGCCAAGCGATGATTTTGACATCTGTGCCTTCGAGGGTGTTGCCATCGCCCGGTTGGACATAGGGTTTGACCAAAATTTCCTGGGCTAATAAAAGTGTGAGGTCAAAACTCGCAAAGGATATCAGAAGAGAAGAAAAAATAAGGTTAAAAATCCGCATGGTGTTCTCTTTAGGGTAGGCAGGAAATAGGACTAAAACTTTATCATTTCTTGGCTGCAATAACTCATTTACTTTATGCAGGATTCTGAGCTAAAGCTAATTTATTCTTTGTTAAAAGTTTGATAACGGATAGGCTGGGCTTTGGGTCCTAATCCTTTTAAGGGAATAAAAACATGGTTAATCCAATTCCATCTAGAAGAACTTTCCTTCAAGATAGCGCTCTGATTATGGGTAGTGCTTTTTTTCTCCAAAATACAGGGTGTTCAGCCATGGCAAGTCCATTGGAAAATCAGGAAGCTAGAAAAAAACTATTGCAGCAATGTTTGGGAGGCCCTTGGCCCGAAGGTGTTTCTCTTGATGCTAAAGTTGAGAAAACTGAGCAGAAGGATGGGTATCAACTCATTCGTGTAAACTACCTTGTCGAGCCAACGGAAAGAATAGCAGCTTGGTTGCTAATTCCCGATAAGGTGGATGCGAAAAACAAAGCCCCTGGCATATGCCTTTGGCATCAGCATGCTGGCCAATATGATGTGGGCAAGGATGAACCTGCTGGCGTGCGTTCTCCAAATTTTGGAAAAATGCACATGACGGGGGTTGCGCTTGCGAAAGAGGGTTATGTTGTTCTTTGCCCGGATGCAGCAGGATTTGGTGAACGAAATAACCGTATTATCCCGGGTACTAAAAAAGTGCTTAAAGGTGGCGAACTCGAGCGCTTTCTATTTAGTAAATATGTAACCGAGGGTAAATCACTAGCTTGGAAAAACATCCTCGATATGAAGCGAGCGGTTGATTACATATCTTCAAGACCCGAAGTGGTTGCACAAAAGTTGGGATGCTACGGGCATTCCATGGGTTCCACCCACACTTGGCAGATCGGCCCCTGGGAGCCAAGATTAAAAGCACTTGTCGGTAATTGCTGCATGCCCACTTATCAAGCCATGGAGCGCACCAATTTGCTTCATTGCTTTCCCAACTATGTTCCGGGTTGGAAAGTACATGGCGACATCCCCGATATCGTCAGCCTGATCGCACCCAAACCTTTGCATCTAAACTTTGGTGAAACCGATGATGGCAGCCCCATCGAAGAAGTGAAAGCTGCAATGCCTTTGATCAAGAAGGCGTATGAAACCATGAATGCAGGAGATAATTTCTCGTGGTTCATCGAAGAAAAAACCGGGCATGTTCTTAGCGATGAGATGTGGAAACGAACCAAGGCCCACTTTGCCAAGCATCTTAATAGTTAAATTTTTAATTCAGAAAGTAATGGAATGCTGACACTATTGGCAAGCATGGTTTTGCTTGTTTTTCAACACGATGAATGGGAAAAGCTCGCAACTTTGCCAGATAAGGAAGGCTTTGCTTCACCTTTTGCTGGTGTTATAAATGGAAAACTTGTTGTTGCAGGTGGTGCCAACTTTCCTGATAAAAAGCCTTGGGAAGGTGGCGTGAAAGTCTGGCATGATTCCATCTTTACTCTGGATCATCCCGGGGCAGATTGGAAAAACGCAGGTAAACTTCCGAACCCACTGGCCTATGGCATAAGTGTCACTCTTAAGGAGGGAATGCTTTGCATCGGAGGTTCAGATTCCAAACAACATTATGCTGAATGTTTTCTTGTTGCGTTTGAGAACAACCAATTAAAGTTTAGCCCTTACCCTTCATTGCCCAAACCTTGTGCAAATATGTGCGGGATGAAAATTGGTGATTTGGTTTACCTTGTGGGTGGCACCTCTGCTCCAGATTCTGCAAAGGCCCTTCATAATTTTTGGTGCTTGAACCTTAATGATGTAAAGGCGGGTTGGAAAGTATTAGAGCCTTGGCCCGGATTGGGGCGTATGCTTTCGGTTTGTGCAAGCGATGGCGAAAACTTTTATCTTTTCAGTGGTGCATCCCTTGCTCTAAATTCCAAGGGAAAGGTTGACCGCAATTATTTGTCTGATGCTTTTGTTTTTAATCCCAAAGATGGTTGGAAGAAACTTCCTGCAATGTCTAGAGCCAGTGTTGCAGCACCCTCGCCCGCCATTTTTAATAAAGGTAGCATTCAGTTGTTTAGCGGGGATGATGGCAAACTCGTAAACTTCGAACCCAAGCAATCCCATCCCGGTTTCCCTAAATCAATCATGGTCTTTGATTCCAAATCGAACTCTTGGGCAAAAGATCTTCCTTTTCATTTGTCGCGTGCCACAGTGCCTTTAACCTCTTGGCAGGGATTGAATGTTCTTATCAGTGGGGAAGTCAGGCCTGGAATTCGAACGCCAGAAATCTGGTCGATGAGGCAACGATGATATCACGAAACCAAATGAAATATGCATGGCTCGTGGTGATGCTTCTCTTTCCCGTTGCATTGTTAAATTACCTCGATAGGCAGATGATATCTGCAATGAAAGGTTCGATGATGCAAGATATTCCCGACATCGGGAGTGATGCCAACTGGGGATTTATGCTGGGGCAATTTAAATGGGTTTATGCTTTCCTTAGCCCGCTGGGGGGCTATATCGCAGATAGATACAGTAAACGCTTTACCATTTGTGCAAGCCTTTTTGTCTGGTCCACCATTACCTGGATTACAGGGCGGGTGCACTCTTATGAAGAATTACTTTGGACCCGAACCTTGATGGGGGTCAGCGAAGCATTCTACATTCCCGCAGCTCTTGCGCTCATTGCTGATTACCATTCCAACTTGACCCGATCCAAGGCGGTTGGGTTTCATCAAATTGCAATTTATTGTGGCGTACTTCTTGGCGGATTCAGTGGCTATATTGCAGATGAGCCCAAACTTACTTGGCGCTTTGCTTTTGATATTACCGGGATTGTTGGAATTTGTTATGCGCTGCCCTTGATGTTTTTTCTTAAGGATGCGCCGGTTGATTTTGCAAATCAAAATACGCAGCAAAAGCTTTCCGTGATACAAGCGGGATGGGCCTTATTGACTAATTTTTCGTTCCTTTTACTTGTAGTTTATTTCACCCTGCCCGCAATCGCTGGCTGGGTTGTTCGAGATTGGATGCCTGCAATCTTGCAAAAAACCTTTAACATTAGTCAGGGAGTTGCTGGGGTATCTGCAACACTTTACTGGCAAGTGGCTGCAATTTTCGCTGCTTTGGTTGGGGGTTGGCTCGCAGATCGTTGGATGCTTAAAACTTCCCGAGGGCGTATTTATGTTAGCGCCCTTGGGATGGCCTTTATCATCCCAGCACTCTTTGGCGTGGGCAACGCTGCTAGTTTAAATTCCCTTCCTTTGGCACTTATTTCGTTGGTGCTATTTGGTATCGGGTGGGGCTTCTTTGATTGCAATAACATGCCGATCCTTTCGCAGATTGTTGGCCCCAATCTTCGCGCAACAGGCTATGGCATCATGAATCTGGTTAGCATTAGCTGTGGTGGTTTTGCAGACTGGGGCTTTGGGCTATTGCAAGATCGACAAGTTTCTTTAAACATGATATTTAGTTTGTTTGCAAGCTTGGCGTTGTTTTCAATGGTGTTGGTATTATTGATTCAACCGCGGGAAGATAAAGACCTAGTAATTGGGAAGGAAAAATTATGACTCATTTGCTGAACGGTTTGGTTGCTGCAACTCACACCCCTTTTAAAAAAGATGGTTCGCTTAACCTTGATGGGATTGAAAAAATAGCTTCTCATCTTTTAGCCAATAAAGTTGATATCGCTTTCATTGGGGGAAGTACTGGTGAAAGTCATTCTTTGAATGTTGAAGAAAGAATGAGCCTTGCAAAGCGATGGTTTGAAGTTGTAAAGGGAACCAAGTTAAATGTTGTTGTGCATGTGGGATCTAATTGCTTGGAAGATGCCCGCACTCTTGCAAAGCAGGCGCAAGAATTAAAAGCATTGGCGATATCAGCTCTTACGCCATCGTATTTTAAGCCTAAAAATGTCGAAGCTTTGGTGGAGTGCTGCTCGTTTATTGCGAGTGCCGCCCCGGGTTTGCCATTTTATTATTATGATATTCCTACGATGACAGGCGTTAATTTGTTCATGCCTGATTTTCTCGACCGCGCAGGGAAATCCATTCCCAATCTGAAGGGATTAAAGTTTACCAATGTAGATTTCATGTCTTTTCAATTATGCAGCCAAATGGACGGTGGTAGATTTGAAATCTTATGGGGCGTGGATGAGATGCTATTGCCCGCACTTTCGGTAGGGGCGCATGGCGCAGTGGGAAGCACCTATAATTTTGCAGCACCGATTTATCATCGCATTATCGAAGCATTCAAGAAATTTGATTTCGAGACTGCCCGCAAAGAGCAGCTTCGTTCCATCAAATTGGTGAATATACTTGTAAAGCGTGGATACATGGCAAGCGCTAAGGCCATGATGGGAATGCTGGGCGTAGATGTTGGTTCCCCTAGGCTCCCAAATGTCGCATTAAAGCAGGAAGAACTTGCAAGCCTAAGGTCGGATCTTGAAAACGAAAGTTATATCTAAAGCCTAGGGCATCTCTGGGGTGTAACCCAAAACCAGATTGAAATTCGCACTTAGTTCTTTAAGTTTAGAGCCTGGGATTGGAGCGAAATCAACCGTGATGCTCTGCCTTTGTTTGTCATCTTTGACGCTTTGATAAATTCCATCTTTATCGTTCTTTGGTTCGCCCTTTACATAGCACTGGGTGCTTAGAAGCGCCTTCCCTGCCACTTTGATTTTGAAATGGATGTGGGGTGTTCTGCCTGGGTATGCTACAGGTTTGATGGTGCGGAAATAATACTCACCAGAAGATGAAGTAGCAAATCTTCCGAAGCCCTGAAAGTTAGAATCTTGCTTTGCTTTGTTGCTGGTTTTGGAATGCAAGTATGCGCCATTGTTATCGCATTGCCAGATTTCCACCACAGCGTTTTTAATCGGTGAGCCAGTGGCGTCAAGAATCTTGCCTGTAATATGAGTGATCTGACCTACCGCGGGGGTGATTTTTTCATTGATGATAATAAGATCGTTGTCGGTATCGAGGGGCAATTTATCAGGGTAGAAGGGGCCATCGGTTTGTTTTGGTGTCAAAGTAAGTTGCTCTGCAAACAAGCCTGGTACAGTATAAAAAGAGCCAGTTAGAATGGAAGTGCTTAAAAACATTCTGCGATTGAACATGGTAATGGCCTTTCAAAAGAAATCGGAACCCCATTTACTTTACCTGATAAGGGCAACAATGTATGGGTTATTCGTAAGAATCTTTGGGTAACAGCTTTTGGGAAAACTTAATGTTGGTTTGAAGTATGAGCCAAAGGGCGAAGCAGAGTGTTCCCACAGGAAGCGCAGAGAGAAGAATAGGCAAATGGTTTTTTAGTGGGAAGGTGAAGTTCTGCCAACCTAAGACGAGAATCAAAACGATTGAGATTAATAACAAAGGCTCCCCCTTGTTCCAAATCTTTCTTTCGAGCCAGGCACAACCTAAAAAAGGCGCGATGAAAGCAAAGGTTGGAAACTCCGAGGCTGGTCCAAATAATAAAATCCAAATCATTCCCAAGGCGATTGATCGGAAGGTGAGTTCGACTTTATCTGTAAATTTGGTTTTCCAATAAAGAACAACAATTGCGGTTCCAAAGCCTGTTAACAATTGAAGTACTTTGTAAAAGGAATTGGTTGGGATGCTCCATAACTGTTCATTGAAATTCCCAGGGTGTAATTGCTCTTGGAAGACTAGCCAGCCATACCAGGCATCACGGAACCCAGGCCAGCGCAAGCCTTTTGTTTCCTGAAGATGGTCATACCAAGATTGATATTCTGCTAATACGAATGAAGCGGGTGAGGTGAAGAATGGGAAAAGTAATAACAAAGCGATTGCGAGGAGAAGTTTAGGTAATAAGGGGAACGGCCTGATTAAAACAAGCAGAGCAAGTATAGGAAGAATGGTGCTTTTGATCATGAAAGCGAAGGCGAGAAAAAATACAGCACGATTGTTTTTTCTTTCGATGAGATCGGTTGCTCCAAGAAGGATTAGTCCGACAATAAAAGCGTTGCATTGGGAGTTCCATATGCCACTAAGCGCTGCAAAAAGACTGATGATAAAAAAGCCGCCCCAGTCCTTGTTGTTTGTGGAACCATGAAAAAGCATGGTTTGTCTGAATCGATTACAGCCCAGAATAAAAACAATGATCGAGCAAAAACTCCAAAGAATTGCGCCTAGAGTAATTCCCATAAAGGTGAACGCTGAGAAAAAGATCGCTGCGGTTGGGGAATACCGATAATGATCAATGCCTTGATTCACCTGATAAACATCAACCTGCTGCCACCAACTTATCCCCGCTTGAAAGTAAACCGGAAATACAGAATGGCTCGTTGGTTTAAGAATAGTCTTTACAGTTAATGCAATAAAAAGAGTAATCCAAAGTGTGATGGCAATGCGTTGGGCTAGGGGAAGCGAAAAGAAAAAGCGCCAACTTGATGTTTTGGAATCAGTCATTCTGTTTAAACGGTGCTTTCTGTTTAAAGCGATAAAGCAAAGCTAGATCAACAATCGGATGTACCCTTGAGTATGCAAGGTATTATGAATTAATCAGAAGATGGTGGGAAGAGCGAAGTTGATGAATCAGGGTTTACAGGCACAGTTTTCGAGAGCGAAGAACATACCCATCTTCGGGCAGGGGCAGTCGCGGAAATACATGATTCCCAGATAAAGCCCGGGTGCTATTTCTCGCACTTCATCCCGTGCCTTCTGGGCCCATTTTGGACCACTCGCATAATCAAATATCACGGATGGTTTGCCATCCAACCAGCTTTCCTCCTTGGAAATCGATGCAGCAACCTTCTGCTTTTTTCCAACTTGGTTTAGCATGATGGCTTCCTTGGTGTAGATGTTCTTACCCTTCCAAACCAAGCCGATGGCTTCGCTACGGAGTTGATGACCAAGTTTATCGGGTTTAGGAAAAGCCTTTCCTGTTAAATAGCCATCGCTTGGCTCAAAAACTTTACCATTTCTGTAAAGTTCTTCTAATTGAGAAGCGCTCATCTTTCCTAGGGAGTCAATATTAAGAGTAGTCTGCGCCTTAAGGGGTAGCGCAAGAACAAGAGTTGTAAGCAAAGTTGCGTAGTAGCAATGGTTCAAAGTAGTGTTCTCTTAAAACAAAGGTTCCTTGTAATTTTCGGAAGAAAGCACGGATAAGTTTTAAAGATTTGCGGTTGCGAAAGGAATCTTGATTGGTGTGAAGTGTCATAATCGCTAGAAGCGAAAATGAAGGATCAAGAATGCGATTTTGGGTTTTGATAAAGCCGACTTGCGATGAACCCAAGGGCAGCAATAGTTGCAAGGCCCACTACTATGCCTAGCCAAGGGGTTTGTATGAATTGATTGCGATCGGGGGATTTTGAAATCAAAAGGTTTTGATTATTAGTTTCTGCAGGATTTGTTTTTGGAATGATCATGGGGGTTGAAGAAACGTGCCCTGCGCCATCATTGACAAGGATCTTGTATTTGCCTGGAAGAGGAGCAGGAACTTGGAGTTTGCCTTCTTTGTCGCTTTTTTCGGAGAGGATTTTTTCGCCAGCCTCATTTTCAATCGTTACAAGGGCACCGGAAGCAGGACTGTTATCGTGGAAAAAAACTTCGATATGAATCTGGTTGTTTTTGAGGCGGACTTCTACCCCCATTGCATGGGCTAATGCCAGTGCAGGGAATAACGAAAACAAAAAAAGTGCAGCAAATAATAAGCGGTAAGGCAAAGAGCAACCCCCAAGGTTGTAGTAAAACATTGCGCAAAGCAATATTCAATCGAATGGCTCGATCATGCTATTAATAATAAACTTTTGTCGGGCGGGGGCAAGTAAATATCATTTGGCCTAACTAGGATCATTTTGTTTTGGCTTCAAGTGGTTTATTATTTCGAACGTGGTACTCTGGTGAAATGGACTCCATTGTTTTAGGAACAGGAAAGATCATGCATAACCAACCTATATGCCATCCCAACAGGCGAAATATTATTGCAAGCGCAGCCAGCTTTTTAGCTGCAGCGCTCGTTTCTGAAATCAAAGCCGAGGGCGGGGCAGAGTACTTTCCTGCGATTGATACTCATACGCATTTTTACGACCCAACTAGGCCGCAGGGTATACCTTGGCCGGGCAAGGGTGATTCGGTTCTTTATCGAAAAGTCATGCCTGATGAGTTTCAAAAGCTGACCGCTCCTTACAATGTGCAATCTACCATCATTGTGGAAGCGAGTGCGTGGGTGGAAGACAACCAATGGCTTTTGGATCTTGCGAAGGGAGATAAATTTATTGCGGGGATAGTGGGCAGGCTGGATCCCGCTGACAAAGAGTTTTCCGCACATTGGAAACGCTTCGCCAAGAATCCGCTTTATGTCGGAATACGAGTCAACCATTCAGATTTGCAAAAAGGCTTGGAGGATAAAAGTTATCTTGAGAACATTCGCATGATCGCAAGTGATCAAAGGCAGCTAGATGTCAATGGCGGACCCGCCACACCTGTTGAAGTTGCCAAGCTTGCAAAGCTTATTCCCGACTTAAGGATCGTGATCAACCATGAGGCGAATCTGGTGATCGATGGCAAGGAGGTTCCCAAAGATTGGCTTGAAGCAATGCAGTTGGCTGCAAGTAATAAGAATGTATTTTGCAAGGTGTCAGCATTGGTGGAAGGAACAAGGAAAACGATGGGTGATGCGCCCAAGGAAGTGGAGTTTTATAAGCCTGTGTTGGATTCGCTTTGGAATGTATTTGGCGAAGATAGGTTGATCTTTGGTAGTGACTGGCCTGTAAGTGTAAGGGCAGCAACTTACGCAACAATACATAAAATCGTACACACTTATTTTTCGAGCAAGGGAAAAGTTGCAGCAGAGAAATACTTCATGAAGAATGCGATTGCAGCATACAAGCCACCCACCCGGGGATGATTGCTTCAAGAGAATGCTTGATCACTGGTTTACATGCACGACTTTTGCGGGCGGGAAGCCATTGAAGTGGGTGCTGCTTGCGTTTGAATAAGCGCCGATGTTTTCGCTGTAAAGAAATTCATCGAGTTCGAGGTCGGGAAGGTTTTCAGCAAGGCTGATGGTATCAAGAGCATCACAGGTTGGGCCGAAAACCGCACAAAGCTGCTGGGGGCCTTTTTTGAAACTCTTCATGTGATAAATGCAATGGTCGAATATGATCCCCGAATAAGTATGGTAAACCCCATCATTTACATAATAACAAAGCTTATCATTGCGCAAAGCCTTACCAATGATTTTCGAAACAGCGGTACCAGCCGAGGCTACTAAGAAGCGCCCGGGCTCTGCAAGAATCTCGATATCCTTGGGGAAGAGCCTGTCGATTTCGTGGTTGATGCTTTTTGCAAGTACGCTGATTTCAGGCACGCTATCATCGTAAAGGGCGGGGAAGCCGCCGCCTATATCCAAAAGCTTAAGATTATAACCCGCAGTTTTAGCTTCGGAAAAGATGCCCGCACAAAGATGCAATGCTTGAATATAGTTTTGTGGATTAGTGCACTGGCTGCCCACATGAAAAGAAAGCCCTTCTACGGTAAGGCCATGGTCGTGGGCGAATTTAATCAGGCCAACAGCTTCGCCAGGCAGGGCGCCAAACTTGCTCGAAAGTTCGACCATCGAGCCCGTGTTCGGAACGCGCACGCGAAGTGCAAGGCCTGCATGAGGTGCATGTTTTGCGATTTTTAAAACTTCTTCATGGTTGTCGTAGGTTACTAGGGGTTTGTATTTATCAAGCTCTTTAAGAGTTTCCACCGGCTTGATCGGATTCGCATAAATGATCCGATCCCAAATGAAATCTTGTCTTTGCTTGGCGGGCAGGTGAGCGATAAGATCGTGAACGGTGTTGAATTCCTGAATGCTTGCGACATCAAAGCTGCTGCCCAGTTTGTAAAAAGTTTCGACAATTGCAGGATCGCTATTCACCTTCACTGCATAGTAAACCTGAACCCTGGGGAAGTTCTTTCGAAACAGTTTGTAATTCTTGATGAGTTCCTTGTGATCCACGATGAAAAGTGGAGTGCCATGGGTTTTCGCAAGTTTGAGAAGGGTTTTTTGATCCATGGATGAAAGCTCACAATCTTGAATTTAATTCGTCTTTGATACTTACCTAAATGATAGGGGCTGAAGTTTACTTTTAAAAAACAGCCCCGCAAAAGATGTCATTAAAGTTAATCACCATCGTTGATCAGGAAGTTTTTAAACTGCCATGGATCGGATAAATCCTGCTCTGGTTTATTGTAGCCATTAAAAGCATTGGCGTAATCACGAAGCGGCGTCCAATCAGAAGCGACTGAAATAAATTTCCCAAGATAGGGCTTGGAAATCTTTAAGACAAAGTCGTGGGGAAGATCATCGGGCAGTACCACGCCCTTTTCAGGATTTTCGATCATCCACATGAAGGCAGCGACCACGGAGATAGCGACCTGAAGTGTGGTTGCGTTTTGGTGTGGAACTTTCCTGCGTGATTCTTCGATGGAAAGATCTGAACCGCACCACCAAGATTTGTAAGGATGGCCCATAATCAAGGCGCCCAGGATATCTTCGCCAGAAGTAATTTCATCCGTCATGATGCGAATTTTTGGCTGAAGATTGTAACGGTTGCTCTTTAATTCGTTCAAAGATGCGATTGCTGCATCACATGGGCAGTAAGCGTAGTGAACGGTGGGCCTGTAAATGGCTTTGTTTCCTTCACGCACGGTAAGCTTTTCGGTGATGCTGAAAGCTTCGCCATGCCTTACCACCATGCCAACAATGCTGTAGTTGGGAACCCAACTGTTGACGTAGGTGTTGATACCCATGCGGGCGAGGCAGATTTGGCTACCTGGGCCTTCTTTGTGCTCGTAGGCAAAAGCGGGAAGTTCTTTTTCGTGAGTGCCCCAGCCCATTTCCGCAGTTGTCGTGCCTTCTTCTCGAAATCCTTCAACACTCCATGTGTTCAAGAATTCGTTCACTAATTTTGGTTGATCGGTGATTTGCGTATCGCGTTCGCTGCAGTGGATTACCTTAACGCCCAGTTGGTGTGCAAGGTGGTTGAATTCTTGTTTCTTTGCATGTTCTGCAATAAGCTCGGCTTGTGCACCTTTGAAAAGTTTGTCTGCAAGCGCATGGCTTGCGATATCTAAAAGTCCATGTTTGGTGAAATGGCTGATAAGGCCTGGATTTGCACCGTGCTCTAATACCGCAGTAACGGAAGGCTGCTTCCACGATGCAATGAGTTTGCGCAGTTTCATATGCCTGTGATAAAGAGTGCGTTCGGTTGGGTGAAGTTTTTCTGCGTTTTCGTAAGGATCCCAGACTTCCACCGAAGTATTGATGTAGAGTACGCCATGCTCATGGCACCAATCCAGAATTTCACAGCAATCGATATTCCATGCAAGATCGATGATGACATCGCCTTTGGAGACATACTGCCCAAGAAGGGCGCCCATGTTTTCACGGGTGACTCGGTTCTTGACGAAGGTGATGCCTTTTTCGATCCATGGGCGCAGTGCTTCATCGTTGGAATCAAAATCCATGATGGTGATATTCTTGGTTGGGATTTTAACATGGTCCATTAGCACGGGAATGGAGCAACGTGCTACAGCGCCAAAGCCAACAAATAAAACACGGTTCTTGAATTCGATCATGGATGGTTCCTGAAATTCCGTAATTCGATCTATAGATATACTCGTAAATTCGAGCTCAGGTTTAGTATATAAACCTTGGGGGCAAATTAGCAGATCGATGGCAGTGGAGCAAGCAAGTAAATCACGAGGATTTCGTGAACCCTGATTCATGGCAGTGTTCAATGATTGGATTTCAATTGAGTGGTTTTTGTGAAAGTTGGTGCACCCCAACTAGGTAGCCATCGATTTATATTAAGTATCTTTAATGTGTTGTTTGTGTTGGTTTACTTTAAATTGTACTGGTGCAGGATTTTTATGGTGGAAAGTGTAGGTTGAGCCGGTACCTAGTTCATAAGAGTTTTTGGGAGGAGTGCGGGGCATAAAAAAAGAACCCTAGGAACAAAAATTCCTAGGGTTCTTTCGAAGGCTATA
>Ga0208482_1000122_pt1 | contig 25374 bp, 20 predicted proteins | sample LakMenEpi26Sep10_FD_150737 | JGI IMG/M metagenome (GOLD analysis project Ga0208482, IMG submission 150737) | Freshwater microbial communities from Lake Mendota, WI - 26SEP2010 deep hole epilimnion (SPAdes) | ecosystem: Environmental > Aquatic > Freshwater > Lake > Epilimnion/Euphotic zone ... | reverse complement strand
TACCCTTGCGGGTTGCTGCAGCAACATCGATGTTATCAACACCCACGCCACCTCGGACAATAACCCTTAGTTTGCCAGGATTTTCGATCAGGTCTGCGGTGATGCGGGTACCACTGCGTACTACCACACCATCTGCAAGACGAAGGGCTGCTTTGAGTTCTTCACCCTTTAAGCCCGGCCTTTCATCGAGTTCGATGCCTGCATTACGCAGGATCTCAAGGCCCGGAAGTTCCATCTTGTCGCTGATCAATACTCTTGGCATAACAATTCTCCAGTTACTAGGCCTTTGCCTTAATTCCCGAGGTAAGTGATTTCTGCGCTGCTGCAATCCCTGCACCCGGTTCCAGTTTATGGCCCATTTCAACCAACACCATCTCGATTGCACTTACTGCAGTAAGAACATCGAACATATCCATGTATCCCATGTGGGCAACTCGGATAATTTTACCCTTTAATGAATCTTGGCCGCCAGCCACCTTAACCCCATAACCTTTTTCAAGGCGAGTCAGAATTTCTGTACCATCGATTCCTTCAGGAACCCAAGCAACGGTAAGCCCATCAACTGGATCTTCTGCGAGTAGTTTAAGATTCATTGCGCTAAGGCCGGCTCGACAAGCCTTGCCCATTCTTGCATGGCGTGCCCAGGTGTTTTCAATGCCCTCTGCCCGCAGCATTTTCAAGCTATGGCGCAGAGCTTTCACCAAAGTATTGGCGGGAGTAAAAGGGGTATCGTTATTCTTTAAGTTGTCACGATACTTTTTTAAATCGAAGTAGAAGGATTTTTGCTGGGTGTTGGCATCAATCAGTTTCCAAGCTTTGTCGGAAACCGAAACGAACGCTAGGCCAGCTGGAAGCATCAATGCTTTTTGCGAACCTGTCACGCACATATCAACTCCCCATTCATCGGTCCGGCATTCCATAACGGCAAGCCCGCTTATCGCATCTACGATCAATATTTGAGGTTTGTCTTTAAGGATTGCGCCAAACGCTTTAATATCGTTGCGTGCACCCGTTGCTGTTTCACACAATGTACCGCAAACAATCTTCGCATCGGGATGTTCTTTAAGTGCAGCTTCAAGCTGAGCGGGGGAAACAGACTTCCCATAAGGTACGGTGATTTCGATGGGGATCAGGCCAAAGGCCTTGCTGATATTGCGCCATCGTTCGCCCCAGCGACCCGAAATAAGGCAGATTGCTTTGTCGCCAGGCGCTGCAGTGCTGGTGATTGCAGCTTCCATAGCGCCTGTGCCAGAGCAGGTAAGTGGTAGGACAAGATTTTTGGTGCAGAAGACATACTTTAAATCTTCGAGAACTTCTGCAAGAATAGCCCGGAATTGTCCGGAACGATGGAAAGTGACCGGTTTGGCAAGCTCTAACAGCGTTTCTTCGGGGACTGGGGTTGGTCCGGGGGTCATTAATCGTTGCTTTAACATGCATGTTCTCCTGAAAATGACTACGCATTACTTCCAAAGATTAGATTAGGAATCATGCCAATTTCTTCCAATGAAATATTGGATGTTCTCGTCTTAATAACCGTTAAGTGATCATGTGCCTTAACTGCTTTAAACCTTATTTACATATAGACTTCCGCTTTAATAGGCGGTGTTGATGGGGCTTATTAATAGAGTGAAAAAAAGCAATTACCCCGGGATGCAGCTTTGTTTTGGCATTAGATCGAAAAGCCGGTTATTCACACTGACAACCATTAAATTCTTCTCAGAATGCCAGTTTTTGCTGGAATTGCCATTTGACCTGCTTTAACTTTATTTTGAAGAAGTGGATTTTTCCCACCGGTTTTTATTTTATTTGAGGTCACACCCATGCGTAAGTATCTTGCCACTGCACTTTTTGCAGTACTCCCTCTCGGTTTTTTCTTGGCAAATGGCTCGTCCGAGGCATCAGCCCGCGACCGAGGTTTTTTGAGTAATTTATTTTCCAAGCGCAAAGCTACGGAATGTGTAGCTCCAAATGCAGAACCTACAAAAGCTCAGGAACCTAAAAAAGAAACTCCCAAGCCTGAAGTTAAACCAGAACCTAAAAAAACTGCACCCGTAAGTTCTTCAACCCCTCCTGCTGGGTTTGTCAACCTCTTCAATGGCAAAGATTTTGGCAATTGGTGGGGATTTGGTACTTCCGATCCACGCAAGTTCAAAGCACTACCCCCCGCTGAACAAGCTAAGATCAAAGAAGCCAACATGAAAGATATTCTGGCTCATTGGAAAGTTGAAGGCAATGAAATCGTTAACGATGGTAAGGGTCTTTATCTTACCACCGAAAAAGAATTCGCAGATTATGAACTTCACCTTGAATATAAAATGCTGCCCAAGGGCGATAGCGGTGTCTATCTCAAGTACACTCCCCAAGTTCAGATCTGGGATTTTCTCGATAAAGAAAAATTCAAGATTGGTGCAGACAAGGGTTCTGGCGGCCTTTGGAATAACTCCCCAGGATCCCCAGGAAAAGATCCCCTTGTTCTTGCTGACAAGCCTTTTGGCGAATGGAATAAGTTCCGTATTATCCAAGTGGGCGCTCGTACTACTATTTACCTCAACGATAAGCTTGTTGTAGATAATGCCATCCTTGAAAACTTTTTCGATCGTAAGTTGCCACTTCTTTATAAGGGCGCAATTCAATTGCAAACCCATGGCAGCGAAATCCGTTGGAAGAATATTTTCATCAAGGAACTTTCTCCAGCAGAAGCCAATAAACATCTTGCAAGCAAAGGTAACACCGGGTTCGAATCCATATTCGATGGCAAAACCCTCAAAGGTTGGACTGGCGCCAACGATAACTACGAAATTATTGAAGACTCGATCCAATGCAAAAAAGGCAAGGGCGGCGTTCTTTACACTGAAAAGAAATACAGCGACTTTGTCGTTCGGCTCGAATTCATGGTTCCCCCAGGTGGTAACAATGGCCTTGCTATCCGCTACCCAGGTGGCAATAAGGATTCTGCCTACATTGGCATGACCGAACTTCAAGTGCTTGATAACGAAGATGCCAAATACGCAAAGTTGGATGCCCGCCAGTACCATGGCAGTTCGTACGGCATGGCTGCTGCACACCGTGGTTACCTTCGTGCTCCTAACACTTGGAATTATCAGGAAGTAACTGTTAAAGGTTCTACCATCAAGGTTGAACTCAATGGCAACATTATTCTTGATACCGATCTTTCGAAGATCACCGATTACATGGCAAAAAGCCCACATCCTGGTAAGGATTTGAAGGAAGGCCACTTTGGTTTTGCTGGCCATAGCGACCCTGTAAGATTCCGTAACTTGCAGATCAAGCCGATTGTTGCCAAGTAAATTTGATCCGTTTAATCCGAAGCCGTCATGCGTAACATCGCCTGACGGCTTTTTTTGTTTCTATTTTCCCAACTATTGACTCATATTTCTTTTTTGCAGGTTATAATCATCTCAAGCGTTGTACTTTAACTTTCATGGGTTTTTCTGATATGCCTTTGTTAAAAGTTCATCCATCTAACTCCCGAAACGCATTCACTCTCATCGAACTCCTCGTTGTTATTGCAATCATTAGCATTTTGATTGGGTTGCTTCTTCCCGCTGTGCAAAAAGTTCGAGAATCTGCAGCCATGATGCAATGCATGGCTAATGGCAGACAATTATCCTTGGCGATGGCGAACTTTCATTCAGTACATAATAAGTTGCCCAGTTACCATGGCACTTTTCCAGCACTCGACCCAGCAAACGGCGGTACCAATGTGCAAAATGCTAATGTCTTTGGAAGTTGGATCGTTCACTTATTGCCTTACATCGAACTTGATAACTTGTACAAACAGATTGATGAGGATATTTCTGCAAACAATAACAACGGCGCTTCCTCAATAAATTCGAACCCCTGTGGTAAATCCATTTGGGTGCCAGCGCATTATACTGATAGGCCAATGCCACCCACTGGTGCAATGGTAAAAACACTTGATCCAGGCACCAATCAATGGAACCCAGCTTGTGCTGTTCAAGATATCACTGCTGCCTCCTCAATTGGAATCTGGAATCCTAAGATTCGCACTAAAACAATTTCTCTTCTTCGATGCCCTTCGGATTCTACCCTTCCATTGAATTCTCTTTCTTCCGAGGGATGGGCCGTCACCAACTACCTCGCCAACTGGAATGTCCTTGGCGCTTCTCAAGGCGATGCAACTGCTCCCTTTGGACTTTGGAGCAAAAACAACCTCGGGTTCTTTTCTCCTCCTGTTTCCTTTTCCACTGTTTCCGATGGTCTTTCTAACACCATCCTCGCTGCAGAAGGCTTTGCCCTTTGCGATGGCAGAAGCCGCAGCGCTTTTTATGCCGCCAATCGACATAACCTCGGCATAACCGAAGGTGGCCGTATTGTTGTTCCCGAGCTAGTTATGGAAATCCCAAAAGGCGATTACGATGGGCCCAATGGCGTGCCCAACACCATGATGTTTCAAGTTAAACCCTTTGCTGGTTCCTCTGATGCAAATCCAGATAATCAAGATTGTTGTCATCGCTGGCGGGCTCAAACCCCACACCAAACCATGAATATTTTCATGGCAGATGGCAGCTCCCGCAAATTAACCAAGGATATTTCCATCTATGTCTGGGCTCTTCTTCTTCTTCCCGCAGATGGCAAAGTTACACCCGATTTTTAATCTCACTTCTAAACCAAGCACACACACTCTTTGTGAACTCATAGGCCTACTGCTTTTTTATTTGACAAACTTGTAGAGGTGCTCATCGGTACGCAAAAACATGGCGCCTTCCGAAAACGCAGGTGTCGCCAAGGTTCGGCCAGGTACGCTGTTCTTACCAAGCACTGCAAATTTTTGCCCAACCTGCACCCATGTCGCCAAACCGTTCTCTGCTAAAAACAGAACTCGGCCATTCACAAAAATCGGCGATGCTGAGTAATTGCTGTCACTACTTAATCTTTCCATCCAATAGCGTTCACCCGTCTTGGCATTCACACAAGATGCAATACCTTTGTCCGAAACGAAGTAGAGCTCATCGCCAATCAAAAGCGGTGAGGGCGAACTAGGCGCTCCTTGTTTTAGCCGCCACACGATATTAGATTCAGTAACATCCCCCTTGCCACCAAGCTTGACCGCCAACAATTCAGGGCTGTCGTAATCGTGGTTGTAGATAACCAGGCCATGGCCTATCGTCGGTTGCGGCACAACAGACCAACCCGGGGCCTTAACGCGCCAAAGCTCGGCACCAGTTTCCAGATCATAAGCAGCGAAGTGATCCGGGCCAGGCGCCATCACTTGGGCCTTGCCATCGATCACCGCCACCGTTGGTGTAACAAACGAATGGTTAATTTTTCCAACAACGGAGCGAAGTTGTTTCCAGGCAACTTTACCGGTCTTTGCATCAACAGCGGCAACAAAAGGCTTGGTGCTTCCATCGCAAACAATAACCAGCTTACCATCATGAAGCACAGGGGAACCACCGCTGCCATGCACTGGTGGATAATCGAGCTCAAAATTTGTCCACTGAATGGAACCATCTGCAGCAGCGAGGCTCGCCATGCCAAGAGCACCAAAATGCACGAACACGGAACCATCACGAACCACAGGCGTCGGGCTGGCATGGCTATTCTTCGAATGAATCTTTGGCGCCTTGGCGATCGCTCTTACCTCGCGTTCCCAAACAATTTTCCCGGTCTTGGCATCTAGTGCCAAGGCTCGAAGAGATAATCCCCCATCATTCGGCACGGCTGTTGTCAGGAATACCTTCCCTTGCGCAAGTGCAGGCGAAGACCAACCCAGACCTGGGATTGCAATCTTCCATGCTACACTTTTTGAATCAGACCATTCCAAAGGCGAAACGACATTTTTAACATGCCCATCAGAGTTCGGCCCTCGGAACTGTGGCCAATCGCCTAGCTCGGCTGCCATCGCAGAGAAAGCTGCCAAGGGCGTAAGAAGCATGGATGTGAAAAGTTTAAATTTATGATTCATGATAACCTCTTTGTAAACAAGAATTACTTAGTGATCTTACCGACAAACTCTTCTTTTGTCAGTTTTCCGTCTGCGTTTTTATCCAAGTTCTTGAAACGAGCCTGCAACAAATCGTTTGGCTTTTGTCCTGCGAGATACTCTGCAAGCGTAAGAACGCCATCTCGGCTTGTATCCCAACGGTCGAAGGTTTTAGCCCTTTCTTCAGTAGACATAGGAGAGTTATTTGCGGCCTTCTTTAGTTGGCTGGGCTTCACAGGATCAAGCACAGTAGTAAGACAATCGGCATCGGGCTTTTTGGGAAGGGTGGCTTTCCAATCTAGTGCGAGCTTTGTCAAACGAGAGACAATCTCGGGATGATCCTTGGTCAAATTTGTTTTTTCAGCGCGGTCATTGGGGATGCGATACAACTCGGATCGTTTGCCATCTTCGGTTAAAAAAAGTTTCCAATCACCCTCGCGCACAACAAGTCGAGGCCAATAGTCGGGCTCGGTTTTAGTTCCCTGCCACTCCCAGAAAACGGGGCGTGTGCGGGGTATTTCTCTGCCCTTGAAGGCAGCGAGCAAATTCTCGCCATCGCCCTTGTAATTTTCAGGCAACTTCACATTTGCAGCGGCACAAAGAGTTGGTAATAAATCAACCGCAGTAAAATTGGTGGTATTGTTTTTCACTCCAGCCGGAGTGGTATTAGGCCAGCGCACGATAAATGGAACGCGCACCCCACCCTCGAACACGCTGCGTTTTCGGCCACGCAATCCACCTGTTTCACCCACGCTGTAGTAGGTATCAAACCCGGTTACTTTTGCATCTGGATCAGATTTCTTCGGCCCTTGTTTCATTGCTGTCCATTCTGGACCATTGTCGCTCGAGAACATCACGATGGTATTGTCCTCAACTCCCGCTCCTTTCAATGCATCGAGAATCGTGCCAACGTCATTATCGCCATCGGTGATGACAGCCGCATAAACCTGCTTCTGCTCATCGAGGTGCTTCCATTTTTCCATCGAAGCCTTCGTGGGCACATGAGGTGTGTGACTTTCATGGATCCAGACATTGATGAAAAACGGCTTGTCTTTATTTTTATTAATGAAGGTCGCAGCATTCGTTGCGGTTGCATGCAGATCTGCAGCAGGCCAACCCGCCCCACCATTGAAAACTTCATACTCATCGTAGCCATAGGCTTCAGGTTTTGGCGCACCTTGGGTTTGTGCGTTCGTCAAATGCCATTTGCCAAAGTGAGCCGTACGATAACCAGCCTGTTTCAGAAACCGGGGTAATGTTGGGGCCTTGGGGTCGAGCCAGTCGGGCATACCGCGTTCATGGTTTTGTACCGGTGCTGCAAAATGCTGATGCACGCTGTATCGCGCTGGATAATGCCCAGTCAAAACTGCGGTACGACTAGGGGAACACACCGGGTTAAGCACATTAAATTGCTGAAAGTCTGTTCCTTCCCGTGCCAACCGATCAAGATTTGGGGTCTTCAGCCAGGTATTTCCATGGCAGGACAGATCGCCCCAACCCCAGTCATCTGCAAAGATATAAACGATGTTGGGTCTTTTAGTTAGGGTATCGGCAGCTTGCAAATTATTTAGCGAGGCCAAAAGTAAGGCAACGATGACTGTAAGAATTTGTTTCATAATTGTTTCTGTACTAATACGCCTCTGGCGAGTAATCACTAATTTGTGGCATTTTACCAAATTTGTTGGAGTGATTGTTAGTCTCAACATTAAATATCAATCGTACAGGCGTTCTTGTCCATCATAATTTTGCCAATCGCAGATTATCTCGTTTAAAAGAAATCGCTGGCACAAATAATATTCTGCTGCTGACCTATCTATTCCAAATTCCAACGGTAACATTTGATTATTGGACAGTAGACAAATCGTGGTTGTAGATTATTTCATCCCGGGCAGAACGCCTTACTCTTGATCGGAGACTTTAACATGAATATGGACTTAGTAGAAATTGCCTGCGTTGTGGATCGTTCGGGATCGATGGCGTCAATTTGCTCGGATGCAATCGGCGGGTTCAACTCTTTCCTGGCCAGCCAGAAAACCCAACCCGGTTCGACAAAGTTTACCCTAGTGCTATTCGATAACGAATACCAAGTGGTTCATAACGGCACCGATATCAAACTTGTGGAAGGCCTTAATACCACGACATTTATGCCTCGGGGTTCGACTGCATTACTGGATGCGATTGGAAAAACCATCGACGACATAGGCAACCGCTTAAGCCAAACTCCAGAATCAGATAGGCCTGGTAAAGTGATTTTGGCAATCCTAACCGATGGAGAGGAAAACGCCAGCACGCTTTACACCTCGGAAAAAGTGAAAGGCATGATTCGTAATCAACAGGAAAAGTATAATTGGGATGTGATGTTTCTGGCTGCGAACCAAGATGCGATCTTGGCCGCAAAAGAGCTTGCGATACCTTCCGAAAATGCGATCAACTTTTCGCCTAGCGGTGAAGGTGTTAAAATGGCATTCTCATCTCTTAATACCGACATCAACCATCGTAGGGAAAGCCATCGCAGTGCTAAACCTAAAGGGGTAAAGTAGTAAGCGGGGTATGAAACTATCCCGGATTGCCCAACTAGGCCTTTCAATCATTCATGATTTTATGAAATATAGTATGATAGGTAAGGCTAACAGCAAAAATCCGGAAAGAGAAAATGAGCAGCCTAGCACTGGTGGTGATTGACGGGCAAAACGACTTCTGTGCCGATGGTAGTGAACCCGATGGAAAAAGGGGTTCACTTTGCGTGGAGGGTGCAGGTCGGGAGGCCGGTTTAGTTGCCGATTTGATCCTCAGGCTCGGTTCTAATATTGCGTCTATTACCGCCACACTGGATTCCCACCAGCGCAATGATTGTTCGCTTGATGTGGCATGGATGGACAAACAAGGAAAGACTCCACCTCCTTTCACGATTATCAGCCATGATGATATCAAAGAAGATCGCTATGTTCCTCTGTGGGAATCGGTTCCTTGGATTGATAAATCAATTTCCTCCAAGGAATGGGCTCTATTTTACACCAAGGCGCTTGAAGAGCATGGCAGGCCCCCGCTCTGCCTATGGCCAGTGCATTGCCAGATAGGTACCTGGGGAAATAGTATCTACCCTGTACTTCACAACGCCTATGATGCATGGTGCAATAAAACAATTAAATTCATTAACTATGTGGTCAAAGGGCCCTTTCCCTATGCAGAATGTTATTCTGCGTTCGGGCCAGATGTCTCTTTGGCAAATCCCCTCGAACCCCGATTCAACAAACAACTTTACCTGCATCTTCTCAACCACGATAAGATCCTTTGGACCGGTTGGGCCGGTTCACATTGCCTTCGCTATTCAGCATTGGACGCTATAAAGCACAGTCAAGAATGTAATGATTTAAGTTTTGTGAAAAAATGCATCTTTTTTGAGGATGCCAGCGCCTCGGTCACAGACATCCCTGGAACATCTTACAAATTCACTGACTGGCGTCGGAATTTTTTGAATGAAGTTGCCAATCTTGGGGCAACTATAACTAATACCCGAGATTTCAAACCTAACCTATAAAAACTAACTCATCCCTATTGGCTTCTTCTTTTACCTAGGCACAACCCGCCCCAGACAGATGCGAAAACCATCGCGGGAATCGGAATAAGTTACGCCTGCGATTCCCAATCGTACCGCACAGCGGGCATTACCAGGTACATCGAAGTAGTTTCCGCCCCGGCACACAGGGCGAGAAACAGTACGCTTATCAGGGTTTTCGTAGTAGATATCTTCGTGTCCACCTTTCGGGTCGAAGTGATCGATGACAAACTCCCAAACGCCACCACACATGTCTGCCAAGCCGAAACCGTTCCGACCTTTTTCCCCATACTGGTCTACTGGGGATACAAACGGAAAGCCATCACTCCAAGGCGCCTTAGCTAGTGGCCAAGTCTTCTTGCGGCCAGGCAGAAAATCGATCGCAGAAATGTTGAGCCTGCCTTCGCCTTGCTCGAGTTCATTGCCCCACCAAAAGGCAAGGCTTTCCTTGCTGCCGCCTCGACATCCATATTCCCACTCCGCTTCCGTGGGCAGTCGATACTCCAATCCTTCTGGCAATCTGCCCGCCTTGCGTTCCCGCTCCGTTAGCCACCTGCAGAAAGCATTCATGTCGTTATAACTAACGCAAACAACAGGGAAGACATCTCGGTTTGGGAAACCCCAGTTCGGATCGCGCCAACTCTTGCCGGGCATCGGCTTCCATGGTTGAACCAGCATTCCCTTTCTACGATACCCATCCCATTCCATGTCGAAGCATTGCGTTTTACCGTCGGGTTTCTCGGCATCGGTGACATACTTGCTCTCTAAGGCGAAGCGCTTGAACTGCCCGACACTAACTTCCGTGCGGCCCATCCAACAGCCATGCTTCACACGCGTTAATCGTGGCTCTTCGCCTTCAAACGACTCACGGTTCGTTCCAGGCTGAGCCCCACCTTCTATGCCAGTAGCCCACTTCTTCTCTTCGGGGCTGCTGCCCATCATGAACTCGCCGGGTGGTAAATAAACCACCTCCAGCATGACTCCTTCCCCAAGATCGATCTTTTTAGATTCGCGTGCATTGGGTTCTGCAGCGTGAAGACCGATCAAAGAAATGAATAAGAGAGTGGTGAAAAGTTTGAGTATGAATTTCATATCATTTTTTCCGAAATGGGATAATGGCTTTTCTTAAACGCCTTTGCAGTAGGAATGCAAAGTTACAACATAAGTTATTTAGCATCAATAAGGTTAAGAATCTCAACAAATTGGCTGCTTGGCTTCAGTAATTGCACTTATATCCTTCAGACGGATGCGGGCTACAGGCTCCATGTCGGTAAGATTAAGCGACAAGCGTAACCAAATTAGCTTTACGATCAGCCACTGGCTCCGCTGCTTGGAAAATCACCAGTGGGGCCAGAAGTAGTCCAACAAACAAGGCAAGTACATATTTCATTGATAATTCATCGCAGCATCTAAATTTTTTTATTTGTTTAAACTCAGAGGTTTACCTGCAGGAATCCCACTCCTTGCAAATCAACTTCTGGCATAATTATTCCCCGCCCACCCATCGCAGGTTGCGAATCTCGCGGGGCCCCTGCCATGCCTTGCCATCAACCTTTACCTTCTTGCCATCTTTCAAAGTAGTTCCACTGGGGCTAATGCTGAACTCAGTCACCGATTGCCAGTTGGTAAGTGGCCCTGCTTTTTCATTAGTGGAAACAAGATCCTTCAAGCTGACAGATACCTGCTGCCATTCTGGTGAACCTTTCAATTCTTTAACCGCAATATAATCAACTGCGGGCTTACCCGGATCGATCGCACCCCATGCATTGCAGTTGAAGGTAAGCACAAGCTTGTTATCAGTAAGAGACTTGATTTCAAGTTGAAGAGTTGCGCCATCAGGGCCACGCCATTTAGGATCTTTAAGCTTGCGCGTGGTTGCAGTCCACAAGGGAGGATGGGCCCAGTTCAGTAAATACCAATCATGCCAACCACGGGTTCCATCATCAATCAACCGGTCTGGTTTATCAGTAGCCTTCACGCCAGCCATCTGTAATTGTTTAGGGGTTACCGAAAGCATTCTAGAACTGATTGCAAAGGTGGCTGAGTTATTATGGCCCGCAGTTTGGGTCGCCGCTGAATATTGTGCAGGGGTTTCATATACAACATTGGCAAAGGCAAAGATATGCTCTTGCAGATTCATCACCGGGCAGGAAGCTTTCCATTGCTTACCAACCTTTACGGCCTTCGCATCACTCCAGAAACGAGTCAATGCGTGGGAATCAAACGAATAGTAAATATCCACGCGCTGCACTGGTTTCGATTCATCAGGCGTGACGGTAATCATTGGAACACCATCGGTTGTCTTGAGTTCCAGCGCCATCTTCGGTGTTTGTGGCATCTTGAATATTGCACCTTTCAAGTGCTCTTCAAACCACAGGTATTCGGTAAGGGCGTGTTCATCAGAATGACGGTGATTGAAGTGGGGCGAGATGCTGAATCGAACCCGATCATCGGGAAGGTTACGCCAATTCCAAGCCATGTTATCAATATGGGCATGAAAGTCGTTGGTGGGCGACAACCATAATGTAGGGCAGGTAATAAGCGGAATATAAGCGTTGTCGGAAACACAAGCCAGCTCCAATGCGGTACGCTTGTCTCTTCTACCACCTGGCACATCTGTCTGGCTTTCCAAAAGATCGCCGGAACCTCCGCATGAAGGCACCGCAGCCTTTACCCTCTTGTCGATGCCTGCAAGATTAGTGGTAAGTTTACCTCCCATGGAATGGCCGAAAACTCCAATCCGGGTTGGATCTACTTCGGGTTGCTGTTCAAGAAAAGTAATGGCCCGCCTTGCAGCTATGAGCACCAAAAACCAATTGCTGTTCCGAGGCGATTCAACCGCATCAAAAGTGTATTCATCCGGAGCAAGCGAGCCTGCAAAATGATTGGCTTTATTGCGTTGAGGCGGATGGGTTGCATCCAGTTTGCCCCAATCGGTTTGCAAACCCTCATAAGCAACTTGCGAACGGCCGAAGTTTAATTTGTTTCCACCCCAATTGATTGAAATCCCTGCGTAGCCCCGCTTGGCATAAGCAAACACACTATCAAGCGAAGCGGATTGCCCGCCACCATGAATTTGAACCAAGCCAGGAAGATTTTTACCTCCCTTGGGGAAGGCGTAGAAGGCGGACATGATAGAGGGGGTGCCTTTGAAGGTACCAACTTTGTAACGCACCACCCGACAGACTATGCCATCGCTTTCCCACTCTTTCTTGATTTCTATTTCTAATGGTTCTTTTTTAGGTTCATAGCCTGCCCACAGTTCAGCAAGGTTTTGGGGTACCTTGCCATCCTTGAGCAAAGGCAATGAATCTTCTGCATGAATGTTCGCAACCCAAAACACTAGTAATAAAGCAATGGCAAGCTTATGTTTCACGGAGGTATTATCCTTTATTGAATCGGGAGGCAATCATGATTCTAATATTTGCAAATTGCAAAGTTAGATGTTGAATATTGACAATCCTGCAACCAATAGCAATGAAAATTGAATGATGCAGAACAAAACCTTCTCCAGAATCAATGATGATTTGACTCAACCTGATTTATCAAGTTTAAAAATATACCCAAGTAAGCAGCACGTTAAACAAGGATGACTACCGATTAGGTAGGCAACAAGAAGTTTATTGGTTTTGAATAATCTATTCGTCGAACTTAAAGCAGGCACGAAACTTGCCATATGCTTTTTCGACAATGGGTAGTAGTTCTTTAGCTTTAGCAAGATCGTCGGCCAAAAGAGCGTCCCGTAGATCCTCGAGCCGTTCGCGTAAATCCTCGGTAATTTTACCCACCTCAGGATCCATCGATCCGGTTCTTATAAATACGCCCACTTGCAATTTGCGAGTCAACAAATCCCATTGTTGGATTCTGCGGATGGCCTCATCTTTTTTTCCAGTTCGAACAGCAACAGAAACATCGGTTCGGACCCGGATAATCTCTGAAAACGCCTGTTTTGTATCTGGGTAATAAATGTACAAAGCAACCAAGCTGAAAACAACAAGTCCCAACAAGGCAACTACGCCCAGCACGGGACCTGGCACACCTCGATTCAATACACCGACCGGTGCTTCAGAAACAGGCGGGTGTGTGGTAAGCCATTTCTCGACCTGCCCTGCACGATCGAAACAGGACAAACTAGTACCAAGAATGAACAGGAAAAGTAATCCACCAAGGGCAACCGGTTCAAGTACTTCAACTTTTTGCATAAGTTTACCAAGCACCACTTCATAACTTACATTCGAACCATATGGGAAGGGGCTTGTCCAATCATCAAATGCATGCGTATGGACGGCCTCCTCTTTGGCGAAGTATAAAGTTTGCTCCATAACATAACCCACGCCAATCACCAGCACACAGATCATCAACAGCCATAGCATTCCACGCCTCCAACCGAGCTCAGACATGACCCATGAAATCAAGCCCAGATTGAAACCCACACCCAGTTCAAACAGTATAAATGCAGCCCCCGTAGAATTGCCATGCTCGAAAATCAAGCCAATGCGCATCATGCCAGGAAGCACCCCGGAATATGCAGGCAGGCCTATTAACGCCATCAATGCAGGGGACTTCCAATCATCATGGCGCATAGTATTACTTAGCGTACTAGGAGGAAGTAGCCCTGCAAATAAGCCGGTGAAGAGAATACCGATGAGAATGTAGCCCATGCTAGGACTGACAGTTTCTTTTGCTGCGGATACGACAACAGAAATCAATCTTTTAATACCAGGGGGAGGCATTGGCTCGTCGCAAGGCAACAGGGAATCCGAAGGTTTTTCGAATACACGCTTCCACAATTCCCCACCTGAAATTGCGAGGAGCATCGTAGCAATGACAAAGCAGATGATGACTATCGGTTCTGAAAGAGTGAGTCCGTATAGGAAAGAAAGCGGATTGAGTTGTGGAGCTGCCAAGACAAAGGCCAGGATAGTGGCAGTTGGAACGCCCGCCCTACGCATTTCCCGTGCGACAGGGATAACACCCAGAGAACAGACTGGTAGCAAAGACCCAATGACCCAAGCCCTAAACAACCCCTTGAGCCCTTCACCGCCAAATAAATTTCGCGTGGATTCAGGGCCTAACATCCGTCGCATAACAGCTGCAACAAAGAATCCCACAAATAAAGTTGAAGATGCTTCGACCGCAGTCTGACCGATTCGAAGCAGCACGCTCCATAAAATATCCATCGTCAAACTCCTCATAAAGAATCTGTGGTTTAAACTGGCACAGGCACTGTTTCGAGCAACTGGTTTATAATATTTGATGCTGCATCTGGTGTAAGACCAAGCCGGACGGAGAGTACGGGAATTGCAACATCTTGAATATCATCGGGCGTAACAAATGGGCGATCTTTGAGGAAAGCCCACGCCTGGGCAACTCGCTGCCAGATCAACAAACCCCGGGGGCTTAAGCCTAGTGTTACCTTTGGGTGAACCCGTGTCGCCCTTCCCAAATCAACCAGATACTCCTGCACATTTGGCTGTACCAAAACTTTAGAGACTCGTTCTTGCAAACCTGCTAGCTGACCTTTCATCAACACACTTTTCTGACTCGGGGGATCATCAACATGGCCAATGGCTGCAGCAAGCAAACTGAGCTCATCGCTTTTTTCGGGATAACCCACTGCCAGTTTCATTGCAAACCTATCGAGCTGCGCCTCGGGCAAAGGATAAGTTCCGTGGTGTTCGACGGGATTTTGGGTGGCGATCACAAAGAACATTGGTGTTAGTGTGTGCTTGATGTTATCCACCGTCACCTGACGCTCTGCCATCGCCTCTAACAAAGCACTTTGGGTGCGAGGAGTGGTACGATTTATTTCGTCAGCGAGCAGAACATCGCTGAAGACCGGGCCTGATAGGAACTCAAATTCGCGGGTCTTTTGGTTAAAGACGCTGAAGCCCGTTATATCTCCTGGAAGTAAATCAGGTGTACACTGGACTCGAGAAAAATTTCCACCCACAGCAAAAGCAATAGCCTTGGCAAGCGTCGTCTTACCCAGGCCAGGCAAATCCTCGAGCAGGAGATGACCACGCGCAAGAAGGCAGGCTATAACTTTTTCTACCACATCCGCTTTTCCCCGCAACGCACGGTTCAATGCAATTCGAATCCCTTCAAGAAGAGCACCCTGCGAGGCAAGATTTGTTTGAACATCATCTATTAATATGGACATTTCAGGATTTATCTCCAATTGAAAAACCAGGAGGTGCATCACGCCAACGCTTCAGCGTCCAACTCCCCAGCACTCGATGGCAAACATTTAGAACTTCGGATTGGGACCAGGGTGGCGGGGTCTCTTGCGCATAAGCTGCCCATTGGGCCATAAGGGTAATTTGGTGGATGTCGGCATCAGGCCCGGACGACTTTAACAAGGATTCGCGTAACCAGCAAATAATGGTCTGTCGGCACTTTCGCGCCTTACCAGATAACCTTCCCCTGCGTTCGAGAACTGCTACAGCGCCCCGCACTTGTTCACGCCATGTCTTTCCAGGAAACCATGTCCATATCAAGAAGGCCAGCGAATCGAACAAATCGCGACGTTTTATCCAGCCTGCAAATAGTAAGCAGGATAGCAGCGTAACTTTTATTACGTGCGAGTATAACCAGGCGATAAGGAAGACAAAGGCATCAAGGATGCGTTCGAATAATGGAAGGGTAGGCCCTAGCGCACCATAACCAGGGGTAGGTTCAATCACCATCCAATGACCATCTAAAAGTAACACCTCGGGCCAAAAATGCAAATCAGTCACCTTCACCGGGGTATGTGCTGTCTCTGGATCATAGGCATCAGGGGATGCATAGTAACCCATGCAAATACGGGTTGGGTAATCAAGGGCCCGCAACATCAGCGCAAATGCACTAGCGAACAGATAATCTGGTCCTTGCCTTGATTCAGTCAAAAACCACATCACGGGTGCGGGGTGTTCGGGTGGCGCGGTGGCATTCAAATCCAGTTTGTACTCGTTTAAAAGTTTCCTTTTGATTGCATCAATCTGAAGCCAGCCTCTTGGATGCTCTCCAGCCCACTCCCTTGCAAGTTTCTGGATCTCGGGACGAATGATTAATGGTATATCCCCAAGCTTGAGTGACGAACCATTAGTTCCACCCACTGTTCCAAAAGCAGATTTTGGTAAACGCATAGGGTCGACCGTTCGACAATCGGTAGTTACGATAACTCCGGGAGGTGTACGCTTTCTTCCAGCTAGGACTAGAACACCTTCATAATCCCACTCGTAGTAATCCGATTTATCCACCTTGTTAATGCGAAAGTTCGTCAACAACGATGGAGTTGGAACAAGATTCGACTTTAATTCTGCAACCTTCAACTGATGGCGTTCATCTGCCAAATACCAATCATTGGGTTTGAAGAAGCCTAGTTTCATCCAGTCGCCCCTCTGGGCTTCGATCAACTTACTGGTGGGTTTACGTGCCTCGAGCCATCGTTTTTCAACAGGTTCATAAATTTCATAAGCGACTAGGCGAACATGCAACGGAGTGCGGCCCTGCACTTCAAAGACTCCACGGGCGCCCTGGCTCTTGGGTTTTGAATTGCCTTTAGGCCCCTTGCGCCCGGTGTCAAAGTCACGACTTGGGCGCTTGTTGTCTGGAAGTTTACCGTGAAACTGAATCACATCCACCTTGCCTGCAGCAACCATCCGCTCTAGGTCCTTGTTCGGCTTGTGAGGGGGGCCGTATAAATCATTGACTGCATCTATGAGCGAGTTTTTATTATCCTCAATCATTTTATCAGTCTCGACCATGCCTGCAGCCTTGGCATTGTCTCCCGCAGTTTCTTCGGGTCCATCCCCCACCCCATATCGGGCAAACATATCCGTTGCCCCTGTTCCCCCCGATGTTGGCATCCATTCGCCCAGAGCATACGATGCACGCCTGGGACCAACCAACACCAACGCCAACGCCAGTCCCAAAAAGAAAACAAGAAATGAAAGCCCAAGCCAAGGTGTCCGCTCGCCGGTATCATCCAATTCGACAGTAACAGCCTTCTCAGGGGCGACAAAGACCGAACGCAAGCCAGACCAATAAGAAATCATCAGCCATATGCTACCTGTTGCAGTGTACAAACCAAGGACCACGATCACTGCGGGATGATTGGTCATCGAGGCAGAGAAAAGAATAAGGAATAAGCTGGTCACACAGGCAAGTCGCAGGCATAAAAGCCAACCGGCGCAAATAGCCAACCCCAGCCCGACATTCCGCAAGCTGCAAACCATCTGGATTTCAAGCGGGTAACCATCCCCAGTCCAGTTCCTACGCAGCGGTTCTACACCAAAGGGTGCCAAAGCCAACCCAAGTAACAAAAGGAATAACCATAAGGGAGGCTTAGACCGCGGGTCGGTGGGGATTGGAACAAACTGAGCGACCACCGCAGCCACCACAATCCAGATTGCTGCAAAGCAAATACTTTGCCCAACCGCACGCCCATCGCCAGCAGCAACATCAACGCCAACCGATGCCAAAGCAATAAGAGCAAAAGTACAACGGCGTACCAGACTGGATATTTCAGGAACCATGTCTTGCCTCCCGCCAGCCACCTTTGAGTTGAGCAGGTACTGATTTGGGTGAATCAATAAACAACCATGGAGCAATGTGAGAGTTGTCGCAGGGATATAGATCAGCAGTTTCAGAGAATGCGTCGGCTTTAAGTACAACCCAACGCTGATCTTCGACCTCGCACGCACCACAACCTCCATGGGCATGGGTTCGGTCGGTGGTAACGATTACCTGTAGTCCATCACGAAAGCCCCTGCATTTCGGGCAAGCCAAAACATCGACTAAAGGTTTATCGCAATCTTCGGGTAACGATGCCAAGGCATCAAGAATTTTGTAGAGTTGCGCTTGACCAGATGCCGGCGGGATATCCTTCCCACCATAAGCCAGACCAATCTGGGCCCCGTCTTCAAGCCACCCCATGGAAAAACTTGCAACAATACGAATCGCCCACTCCAACGAGGAATCTGATCCTTTACCAGCGTGGCTGCGTGGGTCGACATCAAGAACAATCTGAATAACAGGACGAGAATTCGACTGAAGTTCACAAACGATTAGACGGTCATACTTTGCCGACTGGGCCCAATGAATTCTGCGGGGAGAATCGCCACGCCGGTATGGCCTTACACCCAGCACATCGCCGTTTGTTCCTACTTTGCTTCGAGACACATTTCCTTCGACCTGATGGTCACCACTTACTTGTGGGATGGGGCCTACCGGGTATATAAAAGGCCAGACAATCAAAGGAGTTTCGACAGCAAGGGCCTTGAAATTATCCCATAAACCGAAGGGGAAACCCGTGGTCAGTTTGAGAGTTGTAACAGGAAAAATACCGCGACAAAGCGGTTTAAAATTCCAACGACAAAGTGCGGTTCTGCGTCTGGGAGTGACAGCGATTCCAGCAACCACCTCGGTTGTATTGCGCCCGAACCCCCCTCGCACCGCCAATCCCCACGCCGGCCATGGGAGTCGATTTCGCAGGGTAAGCCGTACCTCGACAAAATCCCCTTCATAGGCGCGCAAACGATCAAATGAAATAGATCCGACCAACCCACGCAAAGAAAGCCAGGGCCAGATTACGCCTAAAGCAACCACTGCAAGCACGCCACCACTAAGCACGAAACCCTGCGAGTGAATAAATAATCCACACAAAAAAGAGATGAAGGCTGCAATGGTAAGCACGCCTAGCGGGTGATAGACAAACCATCGAACTTTTGCACTAAACTTAGGAGCAAAATCGTACTCTACCAGCGCCCGAAAGCAGGCTCGCAGACGCAAAATTATTGAAGGATTGGTCATTGCCTTAACCGATCATATAGAGTAAACCACCACTTCGCCCACATCCGTACCAACTGCAATAAGTGAATCATCCTGCGACCAGACAATTTGCGTAACGCCACCGCTTAGGTTCGCCTTTCCTTGTATGCGCACCCCTTCAACAGGGCGCCACAGTAAAATTTTTCCATCCCCTGCACCAGATACCAGAATGTCGCCATTACTCTGATAGGCAAGCACATTTACATTGGCAGACTCATCGTGCCCGGTGAGTTGCAAAGGCGTAGTCCCTTCAGGGCCCTTCCCAGAACAATCCCAAACAGTAACTTGCGAGCCACCACCCGTGGCCAAAAAACGACTATCCCGATCCCATGCCAGTTCACGCACTTTCATCGGGTAGCCAAACATTTGCAAATCTTGGCCAGTGGCACCAATCCAGAAATGCACCGTCGAATCCTGATCTCCGGTGGCAAGGTATTTGCCATCGGGCGACCAAGCCAAGCGAAGCACCGACCCCTTCCAATTAAATTCCCGCACGGGTTCATTGCTCTTGGGAGACCAGACGCGTATGCCGCCATAAGCCGAGGATGTCAGCTCTAAACGGCCCGGGCCCCAGACAATATCGGTGATAGTGCTGCCTTGGTCAGGAAAGTCACGGACCAGAATGCCCTTTTGGTCCCAGAGCCTTACCTTCTTACCAGATGCGGACGCAAGATAAGAACCACACGGGCTGACCGCAAGTCGCTCGACCCACTTAGCGCCAGCGTCGAGCGCCAACTTTTCTCCTCCGCTTGCGACATCCCAAAACCGCACTAAACCATCCTGACCGGCACTCGCCAGAGTGGAGTTATCCATCCATGCGATCGAGGTGGTGCCAAAGCCATGGCCTGAAAGAATATGCAGAAGTTTTCCCGAAGCGGCATCGATAAGAGCAACCGGACCACTCACCGAGGCCGCAGCAATACGAAAGCCGTCAGGCGACCACATAAGGGCGATGATATGATCTGATAGCATGCACTCCCACTTCTTTTTCAACCGAGGCTTGCGGGTTACGCCAAACATGATCGGAAGCCCTCCGTCAGTGAAACCCGGTTTAGATTACGACCAATAAAGATAAGCTTATTTGTGCGAACAGTCTTACCCCATGGACGATCAGGCTGACCGTCAAACAGCATGTGAACACCCTGAAAAACAAAGCGGTTGGCATCGCCTTTAATCGCTAAAACACCCTTCATACGAAAGATATCCTGCCCCTGGGTTTGAAGCAATTCGCCTAGCCATTTATTGAGTTTGATATGATCCAGATCGCCTGAAATTGTTATCCCAACAGAGGAAACTGCATCATCGTGTTCGTGATCTGGTTTGTAGGCGTGCGATTCTTTCGCATCAAGTATTCCAGATTGACCGCACAACACGGCATTAAATTCATCTGGATGATGCTCGGTGAAAAGTGCATAGTCACCCTTAAGGGCTATGTGCACCGAAATGCGAACTTCCCCTCCGGGCAGTGATGCCTCAAGCAATTTCTTGGCAGGCTTAATCGTACCCTTAATCTCAACTGCTTCACGCTCGCTGAAACACCATACTGCATTATCTACAGCAGAGGCCAGTCCGCCTGGTGCTGGTAGCAGGGCAAGTTTAATGGCAGGGTCTGGGCCCTCCTGCATCACCAAAGTGTACTCCCCCGCCTCAAGGGTGAAAACACCACCCCATTCAAATGGATATTCAGGCTCAAGAAACTGAGGGTCAGTTACCATCGCACGGTCGAGATCGAAGCCCCCCACATTTAAAATGCGATCCATCTCGATCACGCTATTGCGGGTTCGGTACACCTTTGCAGCAGCATTCATCCCCTTGATGCGAGCTTCCAGAGAATTGAGTTCTTCGGGAGTAACGAGATCGATCTTATTAAGCATGATGACATCTGCAAATGCTATCTGCTCTTGTACCTCGTTCGTATCCCAATGCTGCTGAACATGCTTGACATCGACTAGCGTAACCAACCCGTCCAACTTTGTATTCTGTTTGATCTCGTCATCGACGAAAAAAGTTTGTGCCACTGGACCGGGATCAGCCATGCCTGTCGTCTCGACAAGGATATAATCGAAACGATCACGACGCTTCATGAGATTGCCTAGGATCCGAATCAGATCCCCGCGAACAGTGCAGCAAATACACCCATTGTTCATCTCGAAAATTTCTTCTTCCGCATTGATCACAAGATCTTGATCGATGCCCACCTCACCAAACTCATTCTCAATAACAGCAATTCTTTTGCCATGGTTAGCGGTAAGAATATGGTTCAAAAGTGTCGTTTTGCCTGAGCCAAGAAACCCAGTAAGTACCGTAACCGGAACCCTGCTATCGGTATTCGTTTTCATGATGATAATTCCTTAAAGTATGGCTAAAACAGACGCATTTCGTTCTAACAATGTTATACTATGTGAGTCATACAAAATTATACCAGAAGCTTTAAGTACGGCAAGGCTATGAAAAATAGTGCGGCTTGATTGGTGTTTGAGTTTCGAACATCATGCCTCTTATAGAGCCAAATAAAAGCCATAATTAAGATTTGCGCAGGTAAAACAGTAAATCGTTCCCATGCAATATTTAACCTTTCAATATTGAAAGGAATTAACGACTGGGCAAAAGTTGGTGCCTATAAACCCTAATCGAAGCATCAGCAGTATAAATTTCTGCAAGCACATCTTTTTGTGCCATGTTCCCCCACACACAGCGCACTGAACCGGAACGTAGTGATCGGTTATCCCAACCCCTTGAGGTAGATGACGAAATCTGATCGATGATGCCTTGAAACCACCGGACCGTAGGTTCATCCAATTGCTCGATATGGATGCAACCATCTTTGGTTACGATGATTCGTCCGTAAGAGGTGATCCCTCTTCTAAACACCTCCACTTCTGCAATATACCCAACCAAGAAAGAACTTTTGTTTAAGGTCACACTTTGATGCTGTGGGTGATACTCTGATGTTTCACTTATACAGTCGCTTCCTAAAATTAATAAACAACCGACTGTACAAAGTAAATTAGCCATTATTCTTGCTCCTTAATAGATTCCCGTACCACCTTTTCAAGGTCATCCCTTAAAACCTCTGCAAGTGGTTTAAAAACTTTGAACTTGCGCTGGCAACCTGGTTCAAGAATACCCACAACAGTTTCGACATCGGGGCAACCCTCCTCGGTGCAGCTCAACTCCATCACCGTCACCGCAACATCGCTGCCCAAGCCAAGCAAATCTATTGCCCACTGTTTGATACGCAAAACAGCATCAGGGTCGCGGGCAGGCTTTTGGCTGAATAAGTTAATCATCTATTCCCCCGCTGGTTGGTTCTGAGTCTGTCTCGAGATCTGGCATAATCCACTTAGGAAGGGGGTCAGGGAACGCGGCCCACTTCTCGGGACCACCTTTCATCTCTTCATCCGTCAACAAGCATGCGTTAAGAGCGGTGCGAATCTTGGATTCATCCATCTTGCGTCCGATGAAAACCAATTCTTGACGCCTATCACCATATTCACCATCAAATTGATTTTTAATCGAGGCCAGAGTCTCAGGATCTTCAGGCCACTCGCTTGAAGGAACCGTATCCCACCAAAAGGCATGGGGTGATAGTTCAGCAATTTGCCCTGCCTGAGACCAAAGTCCAACCAAGTCGGAGCGGGTGGCAATCCAGCAAAATCCCTTGGAACGCAGCAACCCCTTGGGCAGACTCTTTTTGTTGACAAATGAAAAAAAGCGCTTGGGATGCAGGGGCCTGCGGGCATTAAAGACAAAAGATGTAATGCCATACTCTGCGGTTTCAGGCTGTTCCTCGCCCCGCAAGGTTGCCATCCATCCCGGCGCATCAGACGCCCGATCAAAATCGAACCGTTTGGTGTCCAATACCTCCGCAAGTGGCACCATACCCCGCTTGGCTCGAATAATCTTTGCTGAAGAATTTAGCGATCTCAATATACCTTCAAGTTTATTGAGTTTATTAGAAGTCAAAAGATCCGTCTTATTTATGATAATTACATCTGCAAATTCAACCTGATCGACAAGAAGCCCAACGACTTCACGGTCATCCTCATCATTAAGGGCAAGATTACGGTCGGCAAGATTATCAAGGGATTGATAATCATTCAAGAAGTTGAAACCATCAACCACGGTAACCATCGTGTCGAGGCGTGCCACGTTGGAAAGCGTTTGACCGGACTCATCTTCAAAAGTGAAAGTTTCGGCAACAGGAATAGGCTCGCTAACGCCCGTCGATTCGATTAGCAAATAATCAAATCGGCCCTCTTCTGCAAGTCGGGCAACTTCCTTAAGCAAATCCTCACGCAGAGTGCAACAAATGCACCCATTGGACATTTCAACCAACTTCTCATCGGTGCGCGATAAAGCCGCGCCACCTGCCTTGACCAATGCACCATCGATATTAACTTCCGACATATCATTTACAATCACCGCAACCTTCAACCCCTCGCGATTACCGAGAACATGGTTGAGTAATGTCGTTTTTCCTGCGCCCAGAAAACCGGAAAGAACTGTTACGGGAAGTTTATTTTTCACGATCTTCAACCTTTGTATAAAAGAGCCTTAAAAATCCAAAACAACACACAAGCGTTTAGAACCATTGGGGATATTGGGCGAACGATGATGAACTGAATCAGCATGGTTTGGATGCTTGTGCCCTTTGAGAAAAACGAGCGAGAAAGGTGGAGCAGAGCAAACTACTTCCGGAGCATCGGTATGAACATATTCTGTCGCAGGGCCAAAGTAATTTGCAACCAAACGCACCCTAACATTGTCACAATGAAACTTTGGGCAGGTCGCCTTGTGGACTACCTCAACCCTCAGAAAAGCTTCTGCAATTTCAAATTGAGCCAGAAAGGTATCGGCCAGCAAGGCAATGTCTGATGCAAACTGGGGGCAGTTGATGTTCAAGGCTGTAAGCGACTCTCTTGCAAGGGCAAGGGAAGACGCACCTGTTATTTTGGAACGAAAATTGCGCACGAGCGCCGATGCAATCGCTTCTTCAATCCCAGGCACGGGCAACCGTTTCAAAATCAGGATATCCTCTTGCCCGCTATCAAAGGAGGCAACCTCCTCTATATCCCATGCCGACATTTTTTTCGTCTCGGAAAGCCCAATCGTTTTCATAACAAAACCTCCTTCATTTGAAACCTATCAAACCGCAGTGGTGTCAATACCTCCGGAAGTGGAATCACCCTACCCTCAGCATGACAACTTCGAGCCCAAGTTACGATCGACTCATAAACTTCCTCCCCAGCCATTCCCCCCAGCCAGACATTTTCTTCAGGTGTAATGACAAGTGCGACATTGGTAAGATCACAAGGCCCTAGGCACCCGGAAATCGTTAATTGAACCGTGCGATTAAGCTTCTCAACCTTCCATATCTCTTTAAGCTGTTCTGCAGGAAGTTCTGGCTTGCCACGATCCGTGTGACCGCAACAACAACCTTGGCAGAACACAACCTGGGCGAGCGCCATCCGCTTCGTAGTTAATTGCATTGGGAAATCTCCTCGGGGAGTGCAGCATCATTTAGTTCATCAACTTGAACCAAATCAGAGGCTGCGGGACGAAACTTTCTAAAAGCTGAAGTGACAGCAAAAACAACTATAAAAGCAACAGTGCAGGAAAAGACGATTGCTGCACCAGGAGAGGTTTCAACAGCATAAGAAAATAAAAGCCCTGTAACCGAGCATATGGAAGCGAGGACTGCACCAAACAACATGCGCCAAGGCATGCGATCGGACAAGAAAGCAGCAGTTGCTGCGGGGGTGATGAGCAGGGCGTTGGTGAGTATTACGCCAACAGTTTGAATACCAGTAACGACTGCAAGTGCTAAAAGTCCGAGAAGGAGAAACCGCATCAAATCTGCGTGCAGCCCGATAACTTCTCCATGAGTGGGATCGAAAGCGGTAAGCTCCAACTCTTTGTGAAAAAGCACCAGCACGATAAACACAACAAGAGCTACACCGCTGATAAACCACAAATCGCCAGTAGTTACACCCAAAACATTCCCAAAAAGCATATGGGTAAGGTCACGATA
>Ga0208482_1000119_pt1 | contig 25616 bp, 20 predicted proteins | sample LakMenEpi26Sep10_FD_150737 | JGI IMG/M metagenome (GOLD analysis project Ga0208482, IMG submission 150737) | Freshwater microbial communities from Lake Mendota, WI - 26SEP2010 deep hole epilimnion (SPAdes) | ecosystem: Environmental > Aquatic > Freshwater > Lake > Epilimnion/Euphotic zone ... | reverse complement strand
AGGATCTTTGAAAACTTCTTTAGGATCTGCGATTTTCCACAAGCGAATGCTACCATCTTTAAGACCCGCAGCAGCTTTAGTCCCATCGGGTGTGGACACTGTGGAATGAACCGCCTCGCCGAGTGCCCATTTTTTAAGTGGATCAGACATAGGATAATCCCAAATGTTGGCGGTATTGTCTGAACTACCGGAAGCAATAAGCGAGCCATCGGGGCTAACTGCAACATTAAGAACCATTTGCTTATGGCCTTGGGGGCCGGTAAGTGTTCGGATTTCTTTACCCGTGTTGGCATCCCAAATTTTGACGGTTTTATCAAAGCTACCCGTAACAATTTGTTTGCCGTTGGGGCTGAATACCAGAGAGTAAATGGTTTCGGTATGCCCCTTCAAAACATTGGAAGGGTTGGGAATCGAAGGAGCTTGCCCCTCGCACCAGGCACCCACCATCAATGCCAATAAAACGACAGGGGCCCATCTGCAAGCAATAGAATTAGCAGTGGTAAAAAAGAAGAAATCCGATCGATTATTGGAATACATCTTAAACTCCGGAATGATCAACTAAAACCTATGGGTATGCGAACCAAGTTTCGCACCTGCGATGCTTCATGTCAACCAAGTAGAAATCTAAATCACTTGATCAGTGGCGCAATGATTTTTGATTGGAACCCAATCTCATGATGGATAGAATTATTTGCGATCTTAGCGTTAGCGGGAAAATCAACGCCCAAAGGTTCGCCGGTGTTGGGGTTGGGTTCATAAAAAGGGGCACCAGTACTTGCAATAGTCACCCTTATTTTATGCCCTTTATTAAACTTCATGCTTAAAGATCCAACATCAAAGGCAACTTTTACAACCTTCCCTTTTTCTAAAAACACTTCTTTATCGTAGCCTTCGCGGTAACGCACTCTACGAATATAATCAATAATGAGCATCGATCTACCATCTGGGTAGACATCACTCACCCTAACAATAAGGTCGGTATCCAAGGCATCAGAAGAGAAAAACATTTCGGCCTGAACTTTACCTGTCCACTCAACAGGCGCATCGAGAATTTCCGTAGTGAAAGTTTTAACCTGATCGTGCGATTCAAAAGTTCGGGCATCAATCCCTCCGGGAAAACCCTTTGCAGGAATAGTCGCAGGCTTGACGGGATCTGCAATAAAATCAGTTTTACTTGATTTAATCGTAGTGGGATTTAAGCCAAGCTTCCCACCAGCGCTGAGGTAATAGGAAGTGGGTATAGACTTTAAAGGCCAGTCTGCAGATTCTTTCCAAACATTACCTGGTGCATCTTTTTCGCCCACCGCACCCATCACATAATATTTGACCACAGCATCTTTTTCAACGCCGTTAGCCACACCCTTCAAGTAATGATCAAACCAACGAATCATATGATCATCCATAAAAAACTTAGCATTGTCAGGATAGACCATCTCGTTTGCTTTGTTGGTTTCCTTGAATCTGCCATGCAACCAAGGGCCGATCAAAAGTTTCTGCGTACCTTTAGAATTAGGTCCACCCTGATGCTGGCGACCTACATAACTATCGATGGAACCAACAGACATAAAATCATACCAACTCCCAACCGTGAAGCAGGGCACATTCATTTTCGGAAAATGTTTGGAGCAATCTTCATCCGCCCAATAGGTATCATATGTAGGATGTTTGAACCATTCTTTAAGTAACTGAATATTATCTTCGGGGTTTCCGGGAACCGTGTTCATGGTTTTGAACCGGGTGGGCCGGGTAGTGCCGCCAATTCTGTAGCCTTCATGAAAAAGGCTAAGGCCCGTATCGATCATATACTGGCAAACAAGATGAGGAGGTTGTGTAACAGCGAGAAAATTCTGTGCAAAACCAGCCTGGGAACTCCCAAGCGTTCCGATTTTACCAGTACTAAAAGGCTGCTTTGCTAACCATTCCACCGTATCATAACCATCCTTTAGCTCGCCCCACCCCAACGCTCTATAACCAACCCAAGTTCCCTCGGAAAGATGGCTGCCACGAAAATTTTGCACCACGACCACATACCCTGCATTGATCAGTTTTTCGTAACTTTTTCGAACCGCAGGAGATTTGATATCGGCATACCTTTGTTCATAAAGCACAGGCCAAGGGCCCTTCCCTTCTGGAGCAAAAAGATACGCTGAAAGCTTTTTCCCATCCCGCATGGGGATCATCAAATGCTCATCGCCAGCCCACGCAATCGCTTGGCTCATGAGCACTGTAAAAAGCCACAAAGCAATTCCAAAAGCATTTATTCTAAACATCACAAATCTCCTCAATACTACTTAGTTACGAGATTAAGCATTGCGCCAGCGGGATCAATAAGCTTTAATTTTCCACCCAGTTGCGCATAGCATTCAGGTAGATCAAAAGAGTCTAAAACATTTGGCAGCATGGATGACAAAGGCCAATCATAGCATTCAGAGGACGCAAGTTCTTTATAGGAACCCAATGCGTTCTTAAGGGTGACCTGTTTGATTTTAGGAGTAAGCATTGCTGCAAAAAGGGCGGGCAGGGTTCCCCATCCCTTTGCAGTGAGATGCACTTCCGTAAAGCCATTACCTTTAAGCCAATCTAAAGCACCCATCACATCTAAAACCTTCTGGCCAAGTAAGGGTGAATCAAGCATCAGGGAATGAACCGCATTAAAATAATCATTGCCATAGGGCACAAGAAATTGGTTGACGCCACAAGTATCGGGTCTGGATTCGCCTATGCCACGAACATCACAAGTAAAGAATTCAGACTCAGGTTCAGCTTTTAAAAGATCACGAATGAAGGGTTCCTTGCGCAATTCATCAGCAGAGGAATGATGCGCAATATAAAGGACTGCACGCTTGGTAATTTTAGGCGGCCTAGAATCGTGGGGTTTATCTGAAAGCCTGTATACCAAGGCGAAAACTTCAGGCTCGGTTTCAATTGCATAAACATTGGCAATGGGTTTGGGGAAATCTTTATCCCGAATACTGCGCAAAATCCTGTAATCAGAATTAGGGTTACCCTTGGGCATTTTCAAAACAGATTTGATGCGGGTGGTTAACTCAGCAACGCCCTTTTTACTTGCCCCGACCAAGGCCTTCGCCTTCTGATCCGTAAACGAAAACAAAGATCGCGAACCAAACTTTGCTACCTGACCTTCAGGCGTGCACCAAAGCGTTTCATCCTTCTCGACAACCACCTTGGGTTCTTTTTGCAGATCAGAAACCTTCGTAACCCCATTAAACCACTGATACATCGCTTCACGGTTTTCAACAGAATACCCATGTTCGGTAGGTCCGGTATGAAGCTTGATGTTCTCAGGCGCGCCCAAAAGAGTGTAAAGCTTCTTAAGTTTTTCGTAGGCTTCTTCAGAGCCCCTTACATCAAAGAAATCTTTTTCCTTGGCAAGAATAACAATGGGTTTGGGTGCAAGCGCAGCAAGAAAATCAGCATGATCTAAGTTTAGCGCCAGCACTTTAGGCGGGCACTGTTCAGAATCTGCAGGGAGTTCGTTTTCAAAATTACGCCTGAAGGTGGTGACAAAACACGCAGGCGCAGCCATGCTCCAGCGTTGTTCCACGCCACAAAGCCAAGTAGTCATGGTGCCGCCGCCTGAATTTCCGGTTACGCCAACCTTGGTTGGATCAACTTCAGGCCGGGTAAGCAAATAATCAAGTGCGCGAATACCATCCCAAGCACGCCAACTCCCAAAAAATTCGCCCACCAAAAGTTGTTGATTCCCGCCATGCATATGTTCTCCCACACCAATGCTTGGCCGTTTACTTTTTTCAACATGGCCATACTGAACTCGTTCTCCCTGCCCGATCGGATCAAAAATTAGAACCACATACCCCATCATTGCAAGCCCTTGGCAAAAAGCCTGATAGGCATCTGCAGCTTTTCCATTGCTGGAATGCCCACAAGAAGCAACTACGCCAGGCAACGGATGTTTTTTACCCTTGGGAATATAAAGGTTGGCACTAACAAGGAAATTAGGACGGCTTTCAAAAAGCACTTTCTCGATGGTATAACCATCCCTCTCCACTTTGCCAGTAACTCTGGCATTCAAAGGAGTTTTTGCAGGAAACACACCAAAGCATGATTGGATTTTCTTACGCACAGATAGCACATACTCTTGCGCGTCTTCTTTGGATTTAAGCCTGCTGATACCTTCAAGATTTGCGCGATCACTTTCTCGCACCCGCCTGCCCAGATAATCATGAACCATCCTTGGAAAATGATTGTATTGCGGAGGATTATTCTGCGCAGACACCAAAGGAGTTGTTCCCGTTGCTAGCAATCCAGATTGCAATGCAACCAGTTCCATCAGGTTACGCCTGCTTAACAAAGAAAGATCATTTAATGGCATAATCCTCATCCTTTTATTTATCTGCGAGGTGAAAAAGTACAGCGGCACCCATGGTTCGTACACCTGTTTTTATCACAGTTGCGTAATCTGGAAAGTAAGAATCTGAATGGGTAACTGCTAAGGGCTTGCCCCCTTGTTTGGCAATAGCTACTGCATTAGGATCTGCAGACCCAAGGAAATAATAAAAGCCAGGCACACCTGCCCGAACAAACTGGCTGAAATCTTCACCGCCTAGGCTCATCGGGCGTTCGTGAACTTTATCTTTACCCAAAAGCGATTCAAAAACCTTCACGGTTTTCGTGGTTAATTCAACATCGTTGATCAACTCTGGAATGAATTCAGATGCGTTCAATCTAACAACCGGTTCTGGTGCACCCGCGCCAAGCGATGCAGCCTTAGCCACTCGCTCGATGGCACTCAAAATATTAATTCGCGAAGCAGTACGCACGGTCCTTACCGTCAATTCTAATTTTACTTCAGCAGGAATAATATTATGTTTTGTCCCACCATGAATGGAACCAACCGTAATTACAGCGGGATCTAATGGGTCGCGCTCTCGACTGATAATCAATTGCAAATCTCGAACAACCCGAGCAGCGATCACAATGGGATCGATTGCCTTATCGGGGGATGCACCATGCCCACCTTTACCCTTGATGATAATTTCAACCGAATCTACATTCGCTTGCATGGGCCCTGCTCTGTAATTAATATGGCCAGAGGGAAACCTGCCATCGCAATGAAGTGCAAGCGCAAGATCAGGCTTGGGAAATTTAGTAAACAACCCATCAACAAGCATGGCCCGGGCGCCCTTGCCTGTTTCCTCCGCAGGTTGGCCAACGAAAAGAATGGTTCCCTGCCATTGATCTTTCATCTTTCCAAGAACCGAAGCCACCCCCGCAAGACAGGTGATATTGATATCATGGCCACAAGCATGCATCACCCCGACCAAATTTCCGTTATCATCTCGCACTTGAACTTTGCTGGCATAAGGAAGACCGGTTTTTTCGATAAGAGGAAGGGCATCCATATCCGCCCTGATCATAAGAACTCGGCCTTTGCCATTCTTTAAAACCCCGACCACACCATGGCCACCAATACCTTCATGAACTTCGCAGCCCGCATTTTTCAAAGCGTTTGCAAGCCTTTTAGAAGTAAGAACCTCCTTACCTGAAAGTTCGGGATTTGCATGAAACTGCTGATAAAGCTTTGCAAGATTTTGAGCATTTACTTCATAGTGCTTTAAAATTAAAGCATCAGAAGCAATTGCAGCATTGGCTAAGTTCCAAAGAAATAAAGTAAAAGCAAACATGCGTGGCATCATAAGATTCCGGAATGAATTTGATTCCTGAAATAATCATAACCGGGAAGGCAGAACTTATGATCTGCTAAAAAAGAGCTAAGGTCAAGGATTAGCAGCCTGCTTGGACAGGGTAGATCAAAAAAACTGCAGAACTTAATAGGTGCACCAAGAAAATTTTTTGCATACGAGCTATCTTGAAGGTATGCCTGCGAAAGGAAGTTACGTATCCTGAATAAATACGGTTATTATTAATAATTTGATTACTATTCCTAAACGAGAAACGACCACAAAGCTGATATGAATTACGATCAACGCAATCAACGAGACACCTTATTTGAGCGTTTGAGTGGGTGTTTTCTGGATAGCCCAAAACCTCACAATTTGCCAGGCGGCCGAACCGAGGCACTCCGCAAACTTAACGCGTACGATCCGTCATCCTACGGGCGTACTCGTAATCATATCGAAGGCACTGTCTCCCAGCTTTCGCCATACCTACGGCATGGTATGCTTTCTTTAATAGAGGTGCGGGATCACCTGCGTTCAAAGTACCCGAACGATCCAGCGCGCCTTGAAGAATTCTTTCGTCAATTGGCTTGGCGAGATTTCTTCGAGAAAGTACTGGGTTGGTACGGCCACGGACTTGACGAGGACTTGGAAGAGCCCAAGCATGGCGTTGCCCGATCATCCCGAATCCCGCTTGATGTTTTAAGCGGTGATACCGGCCTGCCGTGTATTGATGGAATGCTTAGCGATCTTTTCGATCAAGGTTACCTGCACAATCATGCCCGCCTTTGGTTTGCAGCATACCTATGCCACTTCCGTGGGGTGCGTTGGCAAGAGGGTGCGAAGTTGTTTCGCCAACATCTTTACGATGGCGACATCGCCAGCAACTCATCAAGCTGGCAGTGGGTGGAAGGCACATTTGCCAGCAAGCCGTACTTCATGAACAAAGATAACATCGCCAACTTCAGTGGCGGGAAATGGTGCAACTCGTGCAAGGTTAAATGTCCTTTCGATGCAGATTACCCCACACTACAGCATCGCTTATTCGCGGGTTCGACTGCGCCATTCGTTTCAAAAGTTGCAGACAAGGCTGCAGTTACAAATAACACACAACCAGCAAGTCATGATATCCCCGAGGATATAGCTTCGCTACCCCCCGCTAATGATCTGGTCTGGGTGCATGATGCTTCGATGTCGTGGGCCGATGAGTGCGTGGCAAAAAACCCCAACGCTGCGGTAGCATTCGTATTCAACAAACCCGCGTTGCAAGCCGAGCCCTGGGCCTTCCACCGCTTAAATTTTGTTGCTGACGGTATCGACGACTTGTTTAAAAACTTACCAAACTCTACCAAAGTTACTCTTGTTGGAGATCCAGTGGAAAGGCTTACAACACTTGCCAACAAATTGGGTGCCACAACAATCCACATCTCCGAGCACCCCAACCCATGGGTCTTAGAAACCGCCGATCAATTGCGCTTAAAGTTTCGGGTATTAGTCCACCCTCGGAGCACATTAACAGGGTACCCACTTGAACCTAAACGCTTCTCACGCTATTGGGAGAAAGTTGCCATACAAGTGCTGGGCCACAGGCCAAGTTCGCCAAAGAGGAAGCACCAGTGACAAAAGCTACTGCAGTGATTTGGGTGAAACGGGATGCCAGGCTAAACGACAACGCCTGTCTGGTAGAAGCCGGCCGACTCCATCTCAACGCTTTGCCCTTCTTCTGTTTCGAACCATCGGTGCTAACTGCCAACGACTCCTCCGACATGCATATCCAAGCTCAGTGGCAAGCTATAAACGGGCTTCGTCAAGGCCTAAGAAAAATGGGTTATGATATTGTAATCGCACATGGCGAAGTAATTGAAAAGTTAACTAAGTTGTATGAACGCATTCCTTTCACCTATCTTTTTTCCCACGAAGAGATAGGCAACAGCATAACCTTCCTGCGCGACCGAGCAGTCGCTAAATGGTGTCTTGATAGAGGAATAACATATCGCGAATTCCCGCAATCGAGCGTGAAAAGAGGTGGAGTGAACCGAGATAAACTACAACAATTATGGAGATCGCGAATTGCCGACATTCAACCGCTGCAGATTCCTCGCATTGCTCAACCAGAAGAACTTCGCGCTATGGCTGCAAAAACAGCATTTCCTAAGCTGCCTCAGTTCACCACCAATCGCCTTTGGCAGCCTGTGAGTGAGACTGATGCAAGAACCACATTGACTGATTTTCTCACCGTCCGGAGTCGATGGTATCGTGGAGGCATAAGCTCACCGAACACAGCTTTCACGGCAGGCTCGCGGCTGAGCGTACACCTGGCATGGGGCGCTATCACTGCAAGGCAAATATGGCATGCAGTTAGATCTCGCCTCGCCGACCTCGATCCTAATGATCCTCTTTCCTCAAGATGGAAGCAAAGCCTCAACGCATTTTTAAGCCGCTTGCACTGGCGAGATCATTTCACCCAAAGGCTCGAGTCAGAACCTGATTTGGAGTTCCGCAGCCTCCACCCATGCTATAGGGATACGCCCTACGAAAATGATGAGCAACTGCATACAGCTTGGCGTGAGGGCTGCACTGGTTACCCTCTGGTGGATGCGGTGATGAGATGCCTTGCCGCTACAGGGTTCGTCAATTTTCGCATGCGGGCGATGGTAGTGAGTTTTGCGTGCCATGTGCTTCATCTCGATTGGCGACTTATTCACCCCCACCTTGCTCGGGTCTTCCGAGATTATGACCCCGGTATTCACCTGAACCAATTGCAAATGCAGGCCGGAGTCGTCGGGTGGAACGCCATCCGTGTATACAACCCCGCCAAGCAACTGGCCGATTGGGACGCCGACTGCAAGTTTGTAAAGCGTTGGCTACCCGAGCTAAAAGCACTAACTGCGGAACAAATTCTGAATGACGAATTACTCCCGGGTTACCCTTCCCGGGTTGTTCCATTCGCTGAGCGGGCTAAGAAAATGACCGACCAACTATATGGCATCCGCAAGACAGCCGAAGCAAAAATGGCTACAAAAGCAGTTTATCTGACACACGGTTCGCGAAAAAAGGGAACAACGAAACGGCCGAAACGGATCAAACGCCCCGCTCCACCTCCTAGCCCTACTCTATTCGATAATTTGGATGATAACCCCGGTTCGAGCTGATATCTTCTCTGGCAATATTTAACGAAGCAACCATCGGAGTGATGCTTTTTTCTTTAGTTCATCGAGATGGGCCATCAAGGAATATTAAAATATTCCCGATGGGTTGTTGTGTCACTAATCAGAAAGACTGCCTGCCTGAATCTGAGTTTTAATTTTGTTGATTCTAACAAGAAGAATTTCAGGCCAGATCAGAAAAACCGCTGAAGCTAGCAAGATCAAAACAGCAAAGGCAGTCACCATGCCATATAACAACCAAGCATTCTGCATGGATTGAAAATCAACATTAAAGCCCTGTAAACCAGATAGCGAAAGAAACCCAACAAGCGCAGGCAATGCCGTTGCAAGATGTGCAATGATTGCAACCCAAAGGGAATTAAATCGCAGGACAAGAAGTGCGAAAAAGAATCCCGAAACAAGATCGGGAAGAAATCGCACAGGCTGGAAGGATTGAGCTGCAAACAGCAAGGCAGTCATTCCACATGCTTCAACCATTCCGGTAGAAGCTTTGATATTCCCAAGTAAAAAGCCTCTGAATACAAACTCGTTCACAATCAAAGGAAGAATCAAAAAACTCAATATTACAATGGGCCCTAAGCTAACAGAACCCTGCGCACCTAGATTCCCTTTCTGCAATTGATCAAACAGATTTTTAAACACCTCTGCTTTTCCATCCAACAAACTTAATTGCGCCATCACAGGGATCAATGCGAAACCAACAACCATAGCTATCAAAATACCCGCCCAACCAGGGGTTCTCCAAGCAATCAACTGACCTGGGTTCTTCATCCAGAATAACAACAAAAGCCCGATGGGGATAATTCCAGCAACTGCAGGATCAACCCTCAATCTGCCCCAATATTCTTTAGGCAGATGCATAAAAAGAAGCGCCAAAAAGTATGCGATTACAGCAGTGCCAACACCACTGAGGGTTTTTCGTGCTGGCAAAAACGATTTGAAAATCGAGGGCCAATGAAAGGGCTCGGCTTCCCTAAACAAAACTTCTTCTCGATTGAATTGCCTGACTGCCCATTGCAGCGCGAGGTAAGCGTAGCTCGCTGTTGCAGCCAGTACCAAAACAAGATAAACCATATGCTTCAGATCATAATTGGAACCGTCCATCAATTCTTGAAGCAAAATCGAAATCCCCGTGATGGGGATAAAACAAGTGGGAAGATCAAGCTTGGTTCCCGGGGCAAGGGTAATTAAAACCAAAGGCAATGTCATCATCACGAGAGGCATCAAATAATACTGGCCCTCTCTGCTACTACGGGCGTATGCGCCGATTGCAAGGCTGAGTGCACTAAAAAATGCACCCAAAGGCAGCAGTAAAAGAACCGCCCAAAACAATAGCAACGGATTAAACACCCCGATGTTCATGTACGTCATTGCTAAATGAGTAGCGGTCAGGCCCATCGTAATAATGTTGAGCAATGCGGTAGCGGTACTAAAAGTCCAAATTGCCAGAAATTTTCCATAAACAATTTCCTGCCTTGAAGCCGCACTTATAAGAAGGGTCTCCATTGTCCCACGCTCTTTTTCACCGGCACAAAGATCAATCGCAGGATAAAGTGCGCCTACAAGAGCCCACATGACCAACATCAATGGAAGAATTCTTTTGATTGCCCCAGTGATTTCTTTTTGAATGGAATTGCGGGAAAGCCCTGCGCCTGTTTTACTCGAATCAGGCTCGACCACTTCAATCACTTGATGAAAATTAGGAGTCAAACCATGAGCAAGAAAACGGGCAGAGCGCAATTTGGCCCCCCATCTGGAAATCAAACCACGCAACTGGCCTTCCATCAATTTGATCGAGTCATCTTTTTCATTTAAGAAAAGAACAATCGGCACTGTTTCCCCCTGCTCAACTCTTTGGGCAAACTTTTCAGGGAATACCAACACCGCATCCGCGCCATCACTAATTAACTTTTGTGCGGCTTGCTCCAACATTTGAGGATCTAGAAGAACTGAACTATCCAGGCTTTTCTGATCCCAGTTTGCCAAAAGTGCAAGGGCATCATCTTTGAGATACTCCGGACCTATTCTTAATTTTCCATTTTCGATCACAAACAAGGGAGGAGCCTGATCTTGCCCGCTTAGGATAAACGCCATTACTCCAGCAGTAACTACAGGCGAAGAATTAAAAGTAGGAATTGCAGCAAACTGAGAGGCAAAAGTAATGAGAAGCTTGGAATTAAATTGCGAAGCAGCATTGTCCAACACAACTGGGGGATTAATAACCGTGATATTTTTAGGGCGCAACTGCTGACCAACCGCAAGGTTTACAATTAATTCGCCCGCAAGGGGATAAAGCACAAGGGGCAATATGATGATCATGAATAAAGTTCTGCGGTCGCGCACCTGATCCAGCAGGTCGTGACAACAAATGGTCATGATATTTTTAAAATTAGCCATTCATCAACAATCAATTAAACAGGGAAAAAGAATCAAGCTAGATCAGATGGAGAAAGAAACTCGCGCGCAATCACTGTCTGATCGGGCCAGGATAATTCAAGTTGCCTTTTGTAATGATAATCCCCTCCGATATTGTAGGCATGCATCCCCTCCCAGTCTTCTTTTCTTTCTCGATGCGTGTGCCCACTGAATAAATATGCGATAGAACTCTTATATTTCATCAATTCTTCTTCCAAAAGCTGATTGCCTCCCATTGCTTCCCAAAGCAGAGAATCAATTGTAGGAACAGAATCAGGCATGGGGAAACTTATCGCCCTGCATGCGGGATGATGGGTGACGACAATAATCTGATGCCCAAGATTAGAAGCTTGTTGCAAATGTTCAGCTAACTCTGCAACGATTTTTTTGGTAAACGATTTATCATCATGTTGCCAGCGAATGAAATTAAAATCGTTATGCTGCCCACGCAAAAATCGCTTGCTATTTAACCTATGAACCTCTTCCGGAAATAAAGCGCTCATTGCAGCCTCACTCCAGGAATAATCATACCAATTAATATTACCTACTAGAGAAAGCTTCCACTCTGGAAAATGCAAAGGAGCTTGGTCAAGATAATGAAACCCATATTTCTGCGCCAACTTTGGAAGATGCTGCGTGTATACCTCCCAAGAATTACCCCGCTCATCATCGTTTGAAACCCATATATCATGATTGCCAGGCACCAAAACCTTGATGCAATTTAAAGAAGCGAATTTATCGAGACAAACATCAAAGTTTTCTGCATGCCCTATATCACCCGCAAGAACAAGAACATCGGGAGTGTTTTCTTTTATAGCTTCATATAACGCATTGTTTGCAGCCATTCCCTTGGCAATTCCCCAATGAAGGTCTGCGGTAAATAGCAGTTTAAGTTTTCTGGGTGAAGACATAAATGGTGTGCAACCTCTAGAACTTACGCTGGTTATGAAACATCTGCAAATGCATCTTTCAATTGAAATCTTAAACCATCAACCGGCTTGACGGGAGTGCCTTTCCATCCAGCGTAGGCATTTTCCCCAAGAAGCATTTGACCCGGGATAAAATGAAGCCAACGGTCGAATCGTGGTTCGTGAGTTTCCAGCAAGTGGATTAACCCCATCCAAGGCGTAAGTTGCAACCAAGGCCCTAGAAAAAGAATCCCAAGAGGGCGCAGGGATACCGCATGAATCTGCAATCTCTAACTTTTTATCCGCTAGAGCTAACCCTAAAAGATGACGCAGAAAACCATTTCTTGCATGTGAACCAGTTATGATATATCTACCACCCTTATACTCTGCGGGAACTTTTTCCATCTGGTTTTTTATTAACTCAATCACGAAGTGATGTGCTGAGCAAAGCAAATCTTCTGCATCATGATCTTTATACCCAGACTGAATTTCTTCAAGAAATAAAGCGCAATCAGCCCGGCTCTTCGATTTGCCAAAAGGCATGCAACGCATGGCTAAACCAGACCATTTATCCAAAAGCGGTTGCTGCATTTTTCCCTGCACCGCTCTCTTGGAAAGGAAATCTACGCCCAAGAGAGCAGTGCTTTCCGTATTAAAAATCAATTCAAAAAGCGAAGCACATGGCCCACCCTGAAAAGTGAGGGAGGGCAAACCAGGTGCAAAGGCTGAAATTTTTATCACACCACCAAGATGAATCATTAACACGGGTTCGTTACCCTGCGCAAATATCGATGCCCCAGGATACGAAAATACCGGATCAAAACTTGAAGACCTGCCCGCATCGCCATCCGAATTAATAGAAACCACACTCAACCCAGTGGTCTGAGAAATATCCTGCCCCGGTCCCCATCCCCGAAATGCCAAAAACCTTCGCGAACCCTCCATCGCACCCAATGAAGAATCACAACCTACTGCAAATATTGACTCTTCTTTTAAATTCGCTTCTTTAATTGTCGACAAAGCAAGCGTGGAAAACTGATCTGCAATAATCTTGCAGGCGTTATCAAAATATCTCGACTCCCGTGAAGGCTTATCGCCAGCCTTGGCAAGCCAACGACAAACCTCAAGCGGAAAAGCTTGATACATACCCATGCGAAAAACAGGGCGAATCAAACCCATTTGATCTGGGATATCAATTAAAACGGAATGCACGCCGTGCTCTCCAGCCCCAGCGTGCAATCCAAGTATAGTTCGAATCATGCATCACCTTTAAGAATAAATCAGGCTGCGAGTTCTACTTCTCGCTCGACATACCCGCCTGCACAAGCCTGCACGAAACATTCAAAAAGCTGGGTATCAAGCGCAGTCGCATTATCTGATTGAGGATGCCATTGAACCCCAATGCAGAACCACGATGGATCCATGTATTCAATCGCTTCGATAACTCCATCCGGAGCAACCGCACAAACACGCAACCCGTCCCCAAGCTTTTTTACCGCCTGATGGTGATTGCTGTTTACTCGCATTTCTTCACCACCATAAATTTCCATCAAATAGGTGTCAGCCTTGATTAAGGCAAGATGACGATGAAAATCATCCGAAGTATCAAAATGAGGCAATGCTTTGGGCAACTCTTCAGGAAGGTGCAAAAACAAATTGCCACCGAGTGCCACATTGATTTGCTGCATGCCCAAACCAATACCCAAAAGGGGTTTCTTAATTTCAATCAATTTGCGAACCAAAAGCCTGTCTGAATCTTCTCGCCTTTCAGGAATCATCCGAATAGATGGATGCATCGACTGATTATTCCTGCGGGGATCCATATCCGCTCCGCCTGTCATCACCATGCCGTCAACCATGGAAAGGAAAGCATCCAAATCGGCATCTTTAGTGAATGCAGGCATTACGACAGGAAGCGCACCAGCTTCAAGAATTCGGTCGCAATAACCACTGGCTAAACGAAGCTGCCCCTGCCTATTTTTTTGTGGGTAATGAAGATCCATATTAATACCAACGATAGGCCGATTAGATTGAGACATTAAAATTTCCTTCCTTGGAATAAACCAAAACTGTCCTTAAAAAGTTCCCTACATGAAACTTGGTTCTTGACTGCTCTAGAGGGGGGTATATAGCGAGATGAAGAATTAAAGCTCAAGGCCGATTTGTCTAAAATTAGGCGTAATAACCCCTAAGTTAACAGAAATATTATTTCTGTATCTCAACGGCCTTACCTTAACTGCCTCATTTAAGGTTATTTTTATTTTTGAAGGAAATGAACCATATTAGCGAACTATCGACCTTCACCGTCTTTGATCAATTGTCTGAAACGAGGATCATGGCGGATGGATTCGAGATCGGTATCTTCTTTCATGTAGCGGAAATCCGAATAACCAAGCTGGACAGCAAGTCGCAATGTTTTAAGTGACATTTCAATTCTTTTCAAAAGCGAGTAACTACACGCAAGATTATAATGTGCCAAGGCATCTGCAGGGCGAAGCCTAACCAATCTTTTATCAATCGCCAAGCCTTCTGCATATTTACCTTTTAAGGTAAGCAGGTTGCCCAACACCCTAAGCACATCCACATAATCGGGGTTCACTTTTAAAATTGATTGATAAAATTCAAGTTCGAAGTCTGCCTGATTTTGTACAAGCAAGGCAGCTTTCTGCGATTTTCCTGAATCAGGAAGATTCGATTCCTCGCTGGGATTATTTTCAGATTGATCCATTTTGGGCTCCCATCAAGCAATAAACTAAATCCAACAAAGACTCACAGTTTCTTAATCAATTTGATTATAACGCATAGATCTCATTCTGCAAAGACTTCCACAATTAAAAAAGCAGGGGAACATTATTAATGCTCACCCTGCTTAAATTGATTCAAAAACACAGCATTATTTATTAATCATCGTCATCATCATCATCATCGTCGTCGTCATCGTCATCGTCATCATCATCGTCGTCGTCATCATCGTCGTCGTCATCGTCGTCATCGTCGTCTTCATCATCAAAATCTTCGTCAAAATCTTCATCGAGATCTTCATCATCAAAATCTTCGTCAAGATCTTCATCATCAAAATCTTCATCGTCGATTTCATCGTCATCGTCATCGTCATCGTCATCGTCATCGTCATCGTCATCGTCATCATCATCATCATCATCATCAAAATCATCGTCATCATCATCCCGCAAGGTTGGCAAAACAAAGGCGTCCTCATGAACTTGATCCACAATACCAGTGATGCCAAGTTTCAAGGCCACCAGATCTTTTAACGAAAGCAATTGACTAGTCATCACACAACCCTCTTCAAACTTAAGGAGACAAAAATAAAAGAACTCATGGTTAACAAAAAACCTTATGCAGGTTAAACTACCTGAATACCGAAGTTCATGAGAATAAAGCCGATCCGCCCTGCCTTATTTCACAAGCCTATTAAACACTTACTCTCTTGGGCTTGACATCATCTTTTAATCAAAAGCAACTAATCTCAAACCTGATGATGTTAGGAATTATTAGGAAAGTTTAAAACCTTGTCAAGCCAAGGAAAGATTGTTTTTTAATTTAATCTAAATTCATTAGTAAGGAGCTGCTTTTAAACCGGACTTAATCTTTATTCTGCACCTTTATTGGCAGCTAATTCGATGCCAAATACTTCTTTTTTTGCTCAATAAAAGGCAGATGATGTGTAACATGGCCAATGGCTTTTTCGAGCAGATTATGTAAGGAAACAGGGCCTTTTTCGCTATGAATACCCACTCTCCCCCAGGCAGAATCAGGCAAGCCATTCAAAATTCTTGCCATCTGCGAACGAACCAAATCAATCAAAGCCAATTCCTCGCTAATATTTCGTTGATGATACGATAATGATTTTAAAAAAAGATTTTCATCCGCACCCAATAGCTGGGGATTTTCCAAAGCAATGACTCTTTTCATACGATCAGCGAAAACTGGCTCAAAATCTGCAATATGGCAAACTACCTCAAGAGTGGACCATTTTCCCTCAATGGGCCGGGCCAATAAATGCTCAAGGGGCATGTGAGCAACCGCTTGCCTCAATAAATAACCGCCATGAATATATTGGGAAATAAGATTCTTGAATTCTATGGTCATCTTAGCCTGCCAGCTTCGTAAAAGAATCTCTTAAGCCGCTCAGTTGCTGCCTTCGCTGGGCTTCTGGTGCGAAAGGATCAAAAGGAATAGGCCCACGGGCTATTTGCTCGAGCAACCCATGCACCCTTCTGCGTAATTCTGAATCGCGCCTTTCAAGGGCATCCAGCAAAAAGGGAACCGCACTAATGCCATAGCGCTGCAATTCTTCCCCTGCTCTATCAGACCCCGAAGCAAACTGCACCAATAACTCTAAAACTTTCTCGCGTTCTATCAACTTTTGAACACCCTGTGTTTGATCAACTGGCTTCTCTTGCACCAATGGGGTTGATGGGGGCCTTAGGCCCATAGTTTCACGCGATGGAATTACCGTAGTAGGCAAGCCGATTGAATCATTATTAAAGCTATTACCTAGATATTCTTGAATTGCTATCGGATCGCGAATCAAATCCTGAGGGGCACCATGCGTACGCACCGTTCCACCTTTGATCAAATAACTTCTATCCGTGATTGATAAAATTTCACGAACCCTATGATCGGTAACTAAAATACCAATCCCCTGCTTTTTCAAATCGAGCACAATATGCTGAATGTCTTCGATGGTTTGGGGATCAATACCCGTAAAAGGTTCATCTAAAAGGATCAAAAGCGGATCACATGCCAAACAACGGGCTATTTCCAGCCTTCTTTTCTCTCCGCCTGACAATCTCGCAGCATTATTTTTCCTCAAATGCGTAAGCCCGAATTTATCCAGAACTTTTTCAGTGCGCTCAAGGCACTCCGCACGAGTCAACTTACGGCCAAGAACACGATGCTTTGGCATGATTTCCAAAATCGCCATCACATTTTGTTCAACCGTCAGTTTTCTAAAAACACTGGTTTCCTGCGCCAAATAGCCCATACCCAATCGGGCACGACCAAACATTGGCAGATGAGTCACATCTTTACCTGCGAAAATAACTTTCCCACCATTGGGCGTAACCTGCCCCGTGGTCATGCGGAAACTCGTGGTTTTCCCGGCGCCGTTAGGCCCTAATAAACCCACGACCTCCCCAACATCCACTTGAAAGGTAACCCCGTCAACCACTTTGCGGCTGCCATAATACTTGACCAGTCCGCGCACCTCGAGGATCGCCATCCTTGCTCCTTGTCAGACCTTCGAAACTATTTCACTATTAGGATTTACAACGCTTTCTAGAAATCGTGCAAGACCAGTCTAGTCATAATAACCAAAGAAAGGTAAAACAGGGGGATTAGGCCCTCAGGGAAATTGCTTTAACTTTATCTGCTTATATTTCAGCCTCTAGTTTATTGGAGCTTTTGTGAAAACCCTAATCGACGAAGAAACAATTAAAAAACGAGTCACAGAAATCGCCAAACTTATCTCAGCAGAATTTAATGGCCAACCCATCACCGTGGTTGCTGTTCTTACAGGCGCCCTCATTTTCGTATCCGATCTGGTTCGCCATCTTAATCTTCCCGTACGCATTTGCTTTGTTCGCGCCAGCAGTTATCGAGGTGAAACCACCGTGCCAGGCGATCTTAACATCGATTCCTCGATGCTTCCCGACATCCAAGGCCGTAATATCCTTCTCGTAGACGACATTTTAGATTCGGGCAATACCCTTAGCAAACTAAGCACCTATTTAAAGGAAAAGGGCTGTAAAAACATTCGAACTGCGGTTCTGCTGCGTAAAATAGGTAGGCAAGAACACCCAATCGAGCCGGATTACTGTGGTTTCGAAATACCTGATAAATTTGTGGTGGGTTATGGGTTAGACTATAACGATGAATATCGCAACCTCCCCTTTATCGGGGATTTGTCCTAACTTCCCTGCTTTTATTTGCAGATTGGATTACCTTTGCCCGCCTTTACATTCTTCATTGATAGCACCGAATACAGTGGCCATTCCAGACAACTGCTGGCTTGCGTAACTGAACTTCGATCCATGAATTATACGGTTTCGGTTGGTGTTTTAGGCCGAGAAGCGCCATGGTCTTCTTTACTCGCAGATACAGGCGCAATGGTTTCCCATTTCAATAGCAAAGGCCTTTGGGATATCAAAGCTTTATTCCAATTAAGAAAATGGCTGCAGCAAATACCCAGCGATTTCCTCCATGTGATAAGCCTCAAAGCTTTAGACGCCCTTGGGCTTGCCTCGCCTTCCTTCCTTGCAAAATCATTTTTATCGGGCCTTCCGAAAACTGGGTTTCGACCCAACGCATTGCGTAAAATATTACTTGCAAAGGTACGCAAAATATTCTGCCTTACTCTAGCTTCGAAAAATAGACTTCAAACTCTAGGTATTCCAGTATCTAAGTTGGCGCATCTTCCACCTGGTATCTCGCTTCAAGCTGCGCCCAAATCTCTCGCACCTTTATCTGAAACTCCTTATTTATTTTCTTCAGGCCCCTTCCATCACGACTTCAACCATCGCGATGCCCTTTGGAGCATGGATATTCTTCACTATGTCAAACCCGAAATAAAATTGTGTCTCAATGGCACCGGGGCTAATTTGCAAAGCCTTCATTCCTTTCGCACAGCCCTGATGACAAAAGATAAAATCGACTTTCGTGGGCAGGTCGATTACCAAGAACCCTGGCTTGCAAACGCCTCTATTATTCTTTTAACCAACCTTACACCCGGAGGTTATTACTCCACTCTAGAAGCCATGCTTTCAGGCAGGCCCTTGATCGCATCAAAGACGCCAGGCATGGCAGAATTGGTTGAAGACGGAAAAACCGCGGTGTTTTATGCACCAGGCGAATGCGCAGAGCTTGCCAAAAGAATCAGACTACTGCTGGACGATCCTGCAAGAGGCTCTGAAATCGCGCATAATGCCAGAGAATCAGCCGAAAGCAAATTTTCCGCAAAGCATCATGCTGCAAAACTGTTACAGTATTACGATGATTACAAATAAGATTTTAAAGGGGATTTATCTTGCGTGATGTACTAACCCTAATACTTGCAGGCGGCAAAGGCACCCGACTCGAACCCCTCACCAGAGACCGTGCAAAACCTGCAGTTCCTTTTGGCGGACTTTACCGTATCATCGATTTCCCACTTTCGAACTGCCTCAACAGCAACCTTCGTAAAATCCTAGTACTCACACAATACAAAGCTCGAAGCCTCGACAGGCATTTAAACCTAGGCTGGAATTTCCTAAGCCCCCAACTCGATGAGTATGTCGAAGTACTTCCCCCACAACAACGAATTGACGAACACTGGTACAAGGGCACCGCAGATGCCATCTACCAAAACATTTATGTCATCGAAAAAGCAAACCCAAAATATATCGTCATTCTTGCAGCAGACCATATCTACAAAATGGACTACAGCGAAATGATTCGCCTCCATATCGAAAGAGGATCCGATCTCACCATTGGCTGCATTCCAGTTCCCGTTGGTGAAGCCAACCAATTTGGTGTTCTGGATGTCGATGCCAATGATCGAATCACCACCTTTGTCGAAAAACCTGAGCATCCACCGGAAATTGTCGGTAATCCCGGCTTCTCACTCGCCTCGATGGGTATCTATGTTTTTACCGCAGCATCATTGTTTGAACTTCTCTTTGAAGATGCAGTCCGTAAAAATAGTTCCCACGACTTTGGGAAAAATATTATTCCTAACATTATCTCCAAGCTTAATGTTCACGCATTTCTCTTTCAGGACAAAAACAAAAAGTCCGTCCCCTATTGGCGTGATGTTGGTACTCTCGATGCTTATTATCAAGCAAATATGGATCTCGTTGGTATCGATCCCGTGCTTAATCTTTACGATACCGAATGGCCCATCCGGACATTTCAGCCTCAGTTCCCACCACCAAAATTCGTCTTTAACGACGAAGGAACCAGAGGCCAAAGTCGCAGAGGCGAAGCTCACGATAGCATCGTCTGCCAAGGTAGCATCATCAGTGGAGGCAGTGTATCACGCAGCATTCTTTCCTCGGGCGTGCGTGTAAATAGTTACGCCACGGTCGATGATTGCATCCTCTTCGAAGGTGTCAATGTAGGCAGGCATTCCAGAATCCGCAGGGCCATCATCGACAAAAATGTGCAACTGCCACCGGATACCGTTATTGGCTACGATATCGAGGAAGATCGCAAGCGTGGGTTCACCGTTTCAGAAAACGGCATCGTCGTAATCTCTAAAGCAGAAAGCCCCGAAAGCTTCTCTGCCAGACAAACACGAAAGTAAACAGGGGTATTCTAATGCCCCGATCTTTCCCTCGATCACTGTGGTTCTTCGCCATCTTATCGGTGCTTGGAACCACTGCGATCATCGTACCTTGGGTGTTCAACCGCTCTATCCAACTCTCTAGCCAACAAATCGACCAGGCCGTCTCTCTTTGGAAAACCTCTGGCCCAACAGATTACGATCTCGAAATTCTGGAGGCCAAAGAACCGGGCGGATTCAAAAGGCAATTACTCATCAAGGTTCGAAAACAGAAAACCACATCTCTAGTAATCGATGGGAACTTTGCCCCCGTGCAAGATCCTTCTCAATATCAAGTGCTTGATCTTTTGGAATCTATGGCAAAGAACCTCGCAACCGATCAACAATCAGGCCAGCCTTTCTTCACCACCGCATCCCTTGCCAGCAAGGATGGACACCCACTTCGCTATGTCAGACGGAACTCCATCACGAAAGAACGATTCGAATGGGTGATCAAAATGAAAACACCCGGCTGATTAATTTCCGGGTGCCTTCTCATTCTCACTTTTATTTAACCCAAAACTTATTTCTTAGCTGGGGGAACCTTTGGCACCTCTTTAGGTGGATTAAGATTGGGTGTGATATCAAAAATCCGGGCAAAGCCACCATAGGATGGGATCGCTACCGCCTTGCCATCTGGCGCGATTGAAATATCACGAGAGTTATCCGCAAGCTTGATCGCTGCAAATTCATTGGGCTGATCAGGTTTCCAAAACCAAAGCATTCCCCCATTACCACCCGCAGTGCCCGCAACAAAACCTGCAGGATGCCAAGCAACGCCCCACATCGTACCTTGAAACTTCTCTTTCGAGGTCAACTCCTTCGTAATCTTTCCAGTAGCCCAATCCACCAGCAAAATGATCGGATTACCAATCCCTGCAAAGGCGTTTGTTACATTGGTGATTCCTGCAAGGGCCAATACTGTGCCATCAGTTGAAAACGCCATCGATCGAGCGCCACCAATATCTGCACCAAACCCAGCATCATACTTGTGCAGCGCTTTCGCTTCGATCTCTCTGATTTTCTTTCCAGTAAGATCCCAAATACGAACCATGCCCTTTAAATCAACCGATACTATCTCTTTACCCGAGGGATGAAATGCCACTTGGTACGCATGGTTTTCATGGGCCTGCCACGAATGCACAGGCTTCAATTCGGGAATGGACCAAATCGCAATTCTGCCATCATTACCGCAACTAACTAACTTCTGGCCGGTAGGATCAACACTCAAAGATCTTATCCAACCCTGATGCGCAAGAACCTGCCTAAGCGGAATAGGCTCTGCTGATTCATAATTCCAAGAAATGATCTGCCCATCATATCCACCACTGAACAACAACTTTTCCTTGGGAGCAAATACCATCGCACGAACCCAACTCGAATGCCCCGCCATATCGGTTTTCTTGGCGGTTTCTATCTCCCAGCGCTGTAAAGTGTTATCCTGCCCGGAAGTAAACAAAAACTTGCCCGCTGGTTCATACCTGCAAGCAAGCAATGCGGAAGTATGCTTGAATTCTTTAGCCTGCCTCGCGGCAGCGGGGTCTAACCCAGGAAAAACAGGAGGCGGTGAAGGTTTCACCACCTCAGGAGTTTTAGGCGCTTCTTTCTTCGCATCTTTATCGTTTTGCATCACAACAATATTTCCTCGATGGGCGAAGCTTTCGGATCCGCCATGGGCAACGGCCTCTGGTCCACATAAAAATTCTTCTTCGAATCAAACCCCAATGCCTTCAGATAAGTATGGAACAAATGCCCGCCATTCACTTCCCGATCCACTACTGCAGTGCCAGTCGCATTCGTTTTTCCAACCACTGCTCCCTTTTGAATTCCACAACCACCCATCGCAACCGACCACGCAGTTCCCCAATGATCCCGCCCAAAATTACGATTAATAGTAGGGGTGCGGCCAAACTCACTCATCACCACAACCAAGGTGCTATCCAACAACCCACGAATGTCCAAATCTTCCAGCAGGGTTGCAAAAGTTCGATCAAACTCGCCTAATTGTTCAATATGAAAATCAAAGTTTTCATGATGCGTATCGTAATTAGTATGGCTAACTTTTACAAAGGTCGCACCGCCCTCAAGCAATCTGCGTGACAACAAACAATGCCTGCCGAAATCGTGCTTACCATACCGATCCGCAAGCTTCCCAGACTCTGAAGTAATATCAAACAACCCACGCTTCTCCATCAACATGCGAGCTTGATCATAGGTCTGGGTGTAAGCTTCCGTCATCGCAGATTTCCTGCGCGAGTAAAATCTTTCGTTCGCATTTTGCCTAAGCAGATGCCGCTGCATTTCTGCTTCGGAATTGATGCCCGCAGGTTTCTCTAAGTTGGCGGGTGCCTTGCCATCACTTATACTCACTGAGCCAAACTTAGGCCCAAGATACGCTGCATCCTTCGAACTTTGCGCACCAGAACCATTAGGAGTGATATTCAAATAACCAGGCAGCGGGTTCTTTTCTTCCGTAAGCAGCTTCGAACATACCGAACCAAAATGCGGATAATCGTTCGCAGGTTCCTGCCTACGACCTGTCTGCATGATGTAAGCACCCTTCCCGTGATCGTTTTCTTTTGTGTTGATGCCACGCACCAACGCCAGCTTATGCATCCAACTTGCAGTGTAAGGAAGAAGCTCGCTGATATGGATCCCGGGCACGGATGTGGGGATCGCTCTAAATGGTCCACCCGTCACCACGCCTGGCTTCGGGTCCCAAGTTTCTAACTGGCTAACTCCGCCAGCCAAAAATACTACGAGCACCCTTTTCTGCTGAATCGCAAGGCCCTTCGCTGCCAAAGGATTAGCCAAAGCGCCAAGGCCCAAGCCCCCAACGCCCCCTAAAAAGGCCCGCCTTGATACTCCATGATCAACCGTTTTACATGCATAATTACAATTCATTGTTCATGCTCCTTATGCAACCAATCAAACCTGAAATCGAAATTCGATCGAGGTCATTAATGCCCACACTAAGTCTCTTATTAAACCTGCTTTATCTACATCTTTCTTGCCCAGCAACACTTCCACTTCCTTCTTTTCATCTTCCGTGGGCATTCTGGTCAACACCCCAAGATATAACTCTTCTGCAAATAATTTAGCATCCTTGATCTCAGATAACCGAAACGAAAGTGACCCTTTTCGTGGCGCAAGCAATCCTTGCAACTGCCCATTATTTGCAAGATAAAGCGCCTGCTCCACTCGGGCCTCGTAACCGGGCGCCTGCCCCGCGGGCGTTGCCAACGCATTAATAATCGGAGTCGCCTGGGGTGCCAACTTTGCCTGTAATGCAGATTCCTCTACCTTCGCTCCAAGTATCATTCTTTCTGCCTCGGTAAACCCGGATGCCTGCAAAATCGCATAGGCAAATTGCTCTTCCGACAAAGGCCTTATGGCACCCACAAGATACTCTTCGGGCTTGGGATCTTGCAAACCCTTAGGCAACTGGCTCGACCTCTGATACGCTTTGCTTTTTGCAATCTGCCCTAGTATTTCCTTATGATTGAACTTCGCATTCACAAACTCTTTTGCAAGCAAATCCAGTAATTCTGGGTGCGATGCGGGGTTGTCGCCATGACCCAAATCCAACGGATGAACAATGCCCCGACCCATCATGTGAGCCCAAAGGCGGTTGGCACCATTGCGGGCAAAGGGCGCGAAATCCCCCCGTGCCAACTCGTTTGCCAACTGCGACCTTCTGCTAAACTTTGGTATCCCACGCACTTCTTTCGTGGGCGCAACTTCGTATTCTTTGCCCTTCTCCATCTTGGGCTCTGCAATTGCAGCACGCATGAACAACTTAGGCCCGCTTGATTTTGTTACCTTCGCAGGGTCAAACACCGATTGAAAACTCGCATCACCCTCGCCTTTTTCCGCAAACACCGATTGCTTCGTCTTCGCATCGGTAAAAACATAACTCCGATTAAAAAAAGCAAACAATCCGTAATACAAATCCTGCTTGTAATCCTCAACCCTCGGGTGATCATGGCATTGTGCACACTGCCAATTTACTCCCAAAAACAACCTGCTTATATCCCGGGTGATCAAATGCGGCTCGCCTTCCCTATCAAGATAAAACTTGGCTGCAGGCCTCGTCTTTGCATCCACACCATCCGCAGAAAGAATCTCTTTCACCATCACATCGTAAGGCTTATTTGCAAGCAATGATTCGCGCAAATACTGTTTCCAATTAGCCGAGGGCACATGTTTATCCGCCCTGCGTTCCATCCAGGTAACATCCAATACCATTGCGAAATACCAAGCATGAGCAGGGCTTGCTAATAATGCATCTACCAACTCCGACCTTTTATTTACATTGGTGCTTTTTACAAATTCTCGGGATTGTTCTACCGTGGGGATCGTTCCTATTAGGTCAAGAGTCACCCTGCGGATGAACTCTAAATCAGAACAAAGTGGTGCAGCTTTCTTTTCAAAATCGGCAACAGGCTTAGCAACCTCTGCATCAATCTTCTGGCTTAGGGTTTGGCCTAACGACCAATCTGATGCAAGTAGCATTAATACAATTGAGCAAATGAATCTATTTTTGTTAACTAAAGTAGCAAACATATTGAGGAACCTTTCCAGCCCAGGCAGGAAAACCAATCAATGAGGTAGGCTTATCTATTTTGAACCTTGAACGCAGGCTTGTCAATTCTCTTTTAGAAAACGCATAGAGAAACTGTTGTTTTTAGGTGCTTATTCCGGTCTACCCCGGTTTTGTTTGCCATTATTACGTGTTTTGAGCAACAAAACTGGACAGCAGAGCATTTCCATGGATAATAGTCTATGGGCATATAGATGCCTTATCGAGTTGGTTTCGGGAGTGTTTGCACAACTGGTGTTGGCCATGGTCTTCAAAACCATCGGGGGGTTTGAACAAAGCTCCCAGTGGGTTCAATTCCCATACATTCCCGCTTTACAATCAGCCCTAGACACGGAATTAAGAACAAGCAAAGGCATAAGCATTTGCCACGGATTAACACGGAAAAACACGGAAATAAGACCAAGAAAAACCACGGAAGGTTGAACAAAAGGGGTCAGGTCCGAATGCCATTAACTTAAGGTATAAGTATTAATTATGGGAAGGGTTTAGGGAAAATCGATCTTGGACTATTCATGAGAGGGAAATTTTTAGGTCTTCGTT